>OBJF01000102.1_pt1 | contig 102259 bp, 87 predicted proteins | sample 1519091 | NCBI WGS metagenome assembly OBJF01 (sample SAMEA2452124, study PRJEB22498) | human gut metagenome | biome: human feces; feature: human gut; material: feces | place: Australia | collected 2012
CTTTTTGTGATGTCCTTAATGGAATGGATATCCTCTACTATTCTTTTTCAACCTTTTCCCTCCTACTATCTACTGTGCCATAGTGACGAATTCTACTGTTTCTGAACGGAGAGATTCAATTCCTCTCTCATTTACTGCAGTTACATAAACCTGATATGTAGTAAGCGGGGTCAGCTCCTGAATCGTCTGATTCATTTCTTTTCCTTCCCATACCATCTTACCATTTGCATACACACGGTATGTACATCCCGGTTCTTCCGCAGCCCAGCTGATATTTGCAGAAGACGAAGATTTGCTGTCAATTCTCACGTCGCTTGGAGCTTTCGGTGTTTCCCAGTTGTCCTGACTCTGCGCTCCGATCAGGTAATACCAGGAACCTGTTCCATACTCTACCCCATCTTTTCTTGCTGCTACCCGCAGAATTGTATTTTTCTCGACTGTAATCGGTCCTTCATATTTTTTAGCGGACTCAGAAACTTCTTTATTTTTCTCAAATGGCTGACTGCCGTCCAGAGTATAATAAATCTCTGCTCCTTCACCTGCTGTCAATGTCACCTGCTGTGCAGAATCATATTGTCCGGAAGCAACATCTGCGCTTACCTGAATATCCATTGCTGTAAAGGATACTTCTGCCGCTTCAGATTCATTGTCATATCTGTCCACAGCTTTTACCTGAACAGTATACTCGCTGCCAGCCTCCAACGGATCTAAGATCAGCGCAGTCTGTGTAACTTCACGGAAACCAACCTGTTCTCCGCCTTTACTCCAGCTTACTTTGTATTTTTCGACTCCTGTATTATCTACTGACGGAAGGAAACGAATTTCTGCTTCCGATGCCTTCGGAGATACGACTCTCAGATTGCCCGGCACAGTTGGTGCTTCTTCATCTTTGATCACCACATCCCCTGTTTCGCCCATTACTTCCAGTTCTACAACGTGGTTTGTATTTCCTTCTGTACTTCCGTTCATATATACGCGGATGTATCCCGCATCAAAATGTTCTCCTTCTTTCGGCAATGGTGTTTTTGTATTTGGATCCAACCAAGATACACCTTCACCATACACTTTCATGGTTTTTCCGTTTTCAGTTTCTACATATTCTTCCTGATTTCCTTTTGGAAGCTTATGTGTCTTTCCTGCCTCACCGCTAAGAGCTGCCGGCCATTCCGTATCCGCGTTCTGATTTCCGTTCCACAGCACCAACGTTTTAGTCGGATCGAAGGAACTGTCCGGTGACAGAAGTACGACGGTATCATGATATTTACGTGTACCATCCCAATACCGATACAGGTTCACTTCCTCGACATGATGTACCCCGCCAAGATCTACCTGCAGCCAGTGCGCGCCTCCAGTATTTCCGCCCGGATCTGAGTAGTTATCACGATTCGTCTTATTTCCATCTACAGCATCGTCTCTTCTGGAAGCTTCACTTGCATCTTCTGAAAAGCTCACATTTTTGCCTCTTGCCAGATTGGTTCTCTCAGATTTGATCGGCTCATCTTCTATTTTCTGTGCGTCTTCATCATATACAAACTCCAGGCCTGTGATAGAAAGATCAACCCATCCATTTGTCTGGATCGTGATAACTGCTTTTCCTGTTTCTTCGTTAAATTCTACTTTTGGTTCTGTGTACTGCGGCTGTCCGTCTGTGTCCGGCTGCTGTCCCTTTACAACCTTCACTTCTGGTTTTTTCGCCAGTTTTGTCAGTTCAAATGTAGTGGTACGCAGTTCATTATCTTCCGGAGAGAGCTTTCCTTCCGGTGCGTTTACCACATTGTACTCATCCATATATTTATACACAGATAATTTTCCATCAATCGTTGTCTGTCCAGGTGAAAAGTCTCCTTTCCAGCTTAAGCCATATATATTATCGAAAATAATCTCATCTTTATTTACCCGGTAGTTATTCAACGTGATATCCATCGCTGTTCCGTCTCCGGATTCATTCATGATCATAAATTCGTGAGGCTCCATCTCTACTTTCAGACGTGCGCTTTCTTCTTCCCCTTCCAGAGGTAAAATTGCATGCTGCTTTTCATTTGTATTAACTTTATTGTTGTAGAGATACCATGTGCCCTCCCATTTGTCAGCAAATGCATTTCCTACATATTCGATTGGATACAGATCTTTGAAATACTTTTGTTTTGCCTGTCCGGACAGATTCTTGTCTTTGACATCCAATACATTTGGCGGGGTTACGCCCAGTTTGTCTGCTTCCTGAATCAGTTTCTCTGTTACTTCAGCTCTGGTTCCCCATGCCGGAATAACCGGAATAATGCCATAACGTCCTGTTTCATAAATCTGGAATCCTGTCGGTTTTCCGGATAAACCACTGTAAAAATCAGAACTTACATTTCCATAGAGAACCGCTTTGGTCTCTTCCATGATCTCTTTTTTGGACGGTGCCGGATGATTGACAATGTAACGGAACAGTTCTGTCAGGACATGTGTATTTGCCGGACTGTTCGTGTTGCTTGTTCCATATACGATTTCCGGGAACTCAAACGTGTAGATCACACCACCGCCCAGATAGGTGCTCATCATTTGCATTCCAAGCAATGCTTCCGGTTCTCCACAAAGTCTCTGCCAGTTGTTATAGCTTCCAGCTCCTTGCCAGAGTTTTGAGAACTGCTTGTCCCATGCCCAGGTATCGGAAAGCATTCCCCAGCCTCCGGTATATCCTGCCAGCCAGCTTCCCTGGAAGAAACTGCTTGTTTTCAAATCATCCGGTTGATTTGAACTTGTGTTCTTATAAATCAAGTAGAATGCATCTCCGTGTTTTTCCAGTGCCTTTTTCATATTTGCATTGCTGACAATATTCGTCACTGTAGAACCGTGATCCTGATCTGACCATACAAAGAATCCACCGAATCGGTCAGCAATCTCCAGCATCTTAGCGCTTCCTTCGCATGGAGGACGAATACCTGCCCAGAAGTTCTCTGTATTGAACACACCCTGCATATTCGGATACATACGGTACATCAGATCCAGCCAGCCATAATCCATATCAGCTGTAATGTTGTACTGTGTTCCGCCCTGTTCCGGTGTTGCAGCTGCTGTCAATCCAAGAAGCATAATCGGCGCTCCCTGTTCATAGGCAATCTGCAGCCCATGTTCATGGAATGCCTGCAGATAAGCCTGTCCGATATGATCCGGAGCAAACTGTCTGAGGTTGTTTGTATGTAACAGCAAAACGTTATTCTCTTTCAGATCATCCGGAATAGCATTCCATCTTCCGTCTACTGTGTTAGATCCCTGTAATTCTGGCCCTTCTTCCTGTCCGATCTGATAGACATCGTTCGAATACGCTGTTGCGATCATCATCGGATGTTCATTGTCGATCACACGTCTTGGACCATCCTGTGACTGCACATCCTGCTCATTTTCATATCCATAAATACCCAGTTCCATGAATTTTACTGCGGCGCCTTTTGGATTCTCTGTATACACTCTGATATAACGTGCTTCTTTTGTCGTTCCAAGCTCTGTGGCCCCAAGTCCATTCTTGTTTGCATAGTCCATATAGAACCACTGTCCGCCCATCGCTTCTTCGTATGGCTTTGAAACATTCTCCGGCTGTTTCACCCCATCCGGAAGTGTCGGATTTCCTTCATAATAAACGATCTGACCGTCCGATAAATCCTCTTCATTTCCAATCACAATGGCAGTATTTTTATAAGAAATCTTGGTTCCTTTCAGACGTTTTCCCTGACCACTCGGATTTCCATTTCCGATTGTCGCCTGTCCATCATATACCTGACGTTTCAGGTTGATGACTTCCAACGGATAGGATGCACCCAGATCCACCTGCACCCACACACCTTTTTTCCCTTCTGCAGTGCTGGTGACTTCTGTTCCCTGTTCCTGATAATTCTCCCAGTTGTTTCCCTCTTTATTACCTGTAGCATCATGCTGCAGATAATATTTGTCACCGTCGGTTAATAAATCCGCATTTTTCAAATCCATATTTTCCCCGACTGTGACTTTGACATCCTTTTCCTCTGCCAGATTGACCAGTGGCGGTGCTTTTTTTGCATCTGCCGCATCTGCACGGACTCCTGTTACCCCAAATGCCGTCAGCACAAGCGCCATGCATGACAGTCCGAGTAATCTGGCTTTGCTCCCTTCTTTTCTGGTTTTCATCCTCATTTTCCTCCTTTTCTTCCACATGAAAGTAAAACCAGAAAATGCTTTATTTTTTTCTGGTTCCTTACATGTCTGGGATTTTCCCGCTTGAATTCTAGAGTACTATACTGTTCCCTCCTTTAATATGGAATATATTTACCAGAAATTGTACTTTCTTTACTATCACAATAGATTTTGCTCATTTATTTTGTCTATTTTTTGCATTTTACGTTTTCACATCAAATTTTTACGGTAATTTTTCAATCATTTCTGCCAATATTTCTTCATCGAATCCTGATTTTCTGTCCAACGTAGATCATGTTCGGATCTGCAATTCCATTCCATGCTGCCAGTTCCAGATAAGTTGTTGCAAAACGCTTTGCAATCTCTGATAAAGTATCATTTTCCTGCACAACATAATATTCCGCCGGAGCCTCATTTTGACTCAACTGTCTGTTTACTTCCCTTTGAACAGCATTCGGATCGTATCCCATATCACACAGCTTCTTTCTTCGTTCTTTACCGTTTGCATATTTTCCTTGTATCACTTCCCCGGCAACTTCCTCAATACTTTTGGACGGCTGCCCTGTCACGCCCTCTGCATACTTTGGTCTTGCATATCCGCGAATCTGCCCCCAATCTGCCGGAATTTTTCGTCTTGCCACTGCCTCATTATAATTCCCTTCAATAACTGTGATCATTTGGCCTGAAACAGACTCTACATACCCGATATGATCGGAATACCCGTCATTTGGCTGTACCTGGAAATCCCAGTTATACAAAATGATATCTCCGGGCAGTGGCACTATGGTTCCATCTTCGATCCAGATTCCCTTTTCTTTGAAAATCTCAATATGCTTTTCACATCCGCATTCTGTTCCGATCAAGTCCACACAGTCTGCCTGAATCGCTGCTGCAGAAACTGCGGTATCACACCACTCATCGGTATACTGTACGGCATATCCCCTCGCCAGTGGCTGATGCGAATTGTACAGATCAATAATCTGCCGGAACTTCCCATTCGCTTCACTGTACCCAAGCCACGAACTCATCACATCTAATACATCCTGAGCCCTTCTTCCCGATACATTCTCATCATACTTCGTTAACTGATACTGCTCGATCAGTTCCATATTTTTCTGCACATAGACGGAACTGGTCGCATACCCATCTGCCCAAATGGTTTCCAGATATCGTCCGGGTTCTGTGATTCCCTTCAGATTCTGATAACGTGGAAGCTGAAAGCAGTTCAAAATATCCTTTCACTCCCTCTTCCATATTGTCAAATACCCGGAAATAATCGGAAATCACGGTTGCCGTTCCGGCTTCGTATTCCTCCCAAGTTGCCAGATTGACGGACTTCCCCTGCCATTTCGTCCCACATTTCAACCCAAAATAATTATGATAGACTTTTGCCAGTTTAGATTCTCCCCAGCCGGATTCCAAAATTGCCTGTGCAATGATTGGACTGCATACTTTGATTTCATATACGGCCGCATATTTCTTTACATATCCCGCAATTTTCTGAATAAATTCCTCTTTCTTCATCGTTCTTCCCTGCTTTCTGTATACTTTTCTGCTTTTCCATTCAAAATATCAATTGCCTGTCTGAGTACTTCTGGAATGGGCATCCCCATGAGCCCGGCATTTTCCAGAATAGACAACGCTTCATTTGCGATAAACGCGATGCACACGGCATCCCGCAGATAATTTGTCCCCATCAAAAGATCCAGACGGACTGCGATCAGAACAAACAATAATGTCGTTCCTTTTCGGCACAGCCCTTTCCAGCCCGCACGACTCTCCAGTCTGCCATTTTCTGACTTCGGACTTTTCTTAAAAATCACCTGCAGAAGAATCCCGCCTGTGATCCAGTCAATCACCATAAAAATAAGCAATGTCTGCAGTGCGATATCCCAGCCTCCAAATAAAACTGTAACCGCACTCCCAAACATTCCGATCAGACTCGTCACCATTTGCTTCATACCCTTTCACCCCCTTCAATTAAAAAGGCAGAATAGACGGCATTCTTTTCAAAGAATGTTCTACTCTGCCACTCATTTTTCTTTTCCTTTTTTCATTCGATCCGCACTCAAGGATGCTCCCTTGTTTCTGCATAATCGTCTAACACATATCTTGCATATTTTGTTGCCTGACGCTCCATCCCGATCGGGGTTAATTCCAATGCGTTGATCCACTGAAAATAATGTGTCAGTTCATGCCCTATTGTAAGCAAGATTGCCGTCAATGCACTGTCCTTTCCCCATCTGTCGCACAAATCCAAATAATCGCCTGCCGCAACCCGGATATACGGCTCCACTGTATAATCATCTTCCATACTCCAGAATGTCCCATATACCAGATCCCCGTCCATTGCCCGTATTTTCTTTTTATTTTTTATGTAGGCAACAACTCTGAGAGGAAAGAAATATTCTTTTCTCAAAAATGCCACAAACTCTTTACATGCCCTTCGTACCTCCGGATCTATCCCACTGTCAAACCGAAGCCTGAAGCCCGTCCGATGACCTTCTTCCATGAAATCAATGTTTTGTTCCCAGGGATAGAACGAATTTCATCTTCCCCCATTTCCTTGACTTCCATGAAATCAATGTTTTGTTCCCAGTTTTCTATCGTCCAAATGTGATCCATAATGTTTATCCCCTTTCATCATAAACTGCTTTCATACCATGATATTGCATCTTTCCTTTTTGCACTCCACATAATCTGTCAATAAAAAATAAACCTATTTTTATGGCAAAGTATATTATAAACGCAAAGACTATAAGCACTTCTTGTTTTAAGTATTCTAAATCTATTTTAATCATGCACACTAAAATAATTAAGAATAGAATCAAGAACATTACCTGCTTTAATACCACATAACGATATGTATTTGTGAATTTCATATGTCTTCTCCTTACAGCCATTCAGATATTTTCCCTTTTATCGTATCGATAAAATGCACTTACTTGCTTGCTCTTATACTCTATCTCTGTTGCATTTTGTTCTTCAAACATCCTTTAAAATGGTTTCATAAATTCCTCTTTTGCCGATATACATCGGAAGTGGCAGTTTCCTCTGTATATCGACAGTTTACTTTACGGTGATGTGTATACCACATCTATTTTCCATTAGATAATAATTGAAATAATTCATTCATATCATTTTCAATATCGTCGGTATCCGAACTCAAGGATACATTGAGTTTAAAAAACCGCCTTTCTATGGATGATTTCCTCTGTATATCGACAGTTTCTTACTGTTTTACTCTTTATTGACTTTCATCAAACACAATCTTCTCAGATTAATACAACATATATTCCGATGGTAACTCGAACTTATATCCCCATCCATAATATTCATCCACTGTTCTTGGCAAATCTTTATTTTTTAAATTATAATGCTTCCGGTTCCTTTCACAATACACATATGGAATCTTCATACAAGGAGTCAGATCTCCATCCAACACATTCACCGAAAACAGAAACGTCTGTATCTGAGGCATTTGATTCAAAAAACTCAAACTCGAAATTTCATTTCTTCCGGTCAACTCTAAATGTCTCAGATTTACCAGTTTTTCCAATACAGAAAAATCTTTCACCTTCGGGCATCCACTGATACAAAGCGCCTCAACAGATTCTGCTATATGTTCTAGTGCCGAAATATCTTCCAACCTTTTTAATTCTTCCAGTTGAACCCATTTTAAGTTGGGGGCTGTTTCTATATGGTCTAAATTTCGAAGCCTTGAATAAAATATCATAAGATACTTCATTTTTTCTGAGCAAAAATATTCCCTTAAGTCTTCTTTATCGCAATCAGATATCCTAAGTAATTCTAAATCCTTCACTTTTTGAAACCCGGTTCCTCTTCTGAAATTACTTAATGATATCCTAATTTGTTTGATATGTTTCATTTTCGTGAAGTCCACAAAAAATTTATTAACTCGTGGAGCACCTGCTAAACTTTCTGCTCCACAATCCACAGCTTCTAAATTTTCCATCTCATACAACGGAGAAAAGTCAAATTCTTTCTCAACGCACAGGGGAACATAGACAGATGCTGCCTTTATTCCCGGACATTCTTTTAAAAATTCAATACTTTCCGTAAAAACATCTACTCTCTCCACATTATTTTCATTGATAAATTTTACATGTTCTTCTATGGTTCGTTCTGTACGGCGTTTGGGTCGTTCCTCCTGTGTATTTGAAATTCTCATAGTAGTGTTCCCTTTATAATCACTGAATACAAATCCGTCTATTTTGATCGTTCCATCAAAATTTTTAAAATACAAATCATTCCTTTGCTCTTCTGTAAGTTCAAATGTCTTCATGTAATTTCTCCTTAATTCAAGACGGCAGAACAGCCCTACTAATATTCTGTTCCATCCTGCCGCCTCGTCAAATCATTTCACTCGTCCACTTTTGTTCTACAGTACCTTTTCGATTTCAAGATCAAAAATCAAATCGTCAAAGTCATCATCCCAATCAATATCGTTGCAGTAAAACCGAAACTTATCCTCACCTAATTCTTCTTTGATCATGGCGCAGCCACCCATAAAACAATCTATCCTTCCTACATCAGTTTTTGAATATCCATTACTAATTTCAATATCCCCGTCTTCCAAGATAACTTCTAGTTCAAATTCTTTCGGAGCCCAAGTTTCCTCAAAAATAATCTGCGGAAATCTTCTCCTTTCCTTTTTTAAACGTTTTCCATTCCAGAATATTTTCCCCTTGAAATCATACAAATGTAAAATAATTGACTGTTCATGTTGCGAATTTGTACTTACAAAAGTAAATTTTAATCGATACTTCCCCTTTTTATCGTATCGATAAAGTGCACTTACTTGCTTACCCTTATACTCTATCTCTGTTGCATTTTGTTCTTCAAACATCCACTTAAATGGTTTCATAAATCCCCCTCTTGCCGATATATATCGGAAGTGGTATTGTCCTCTGTATATCGACATTTTCTTGTTGTTTTACTCTCTATTTTCCTTCGTCAAATACAATCTTCTCACCCATTACCCATTTTGTGTGTTTTGCCTAATCTTCTTTTAATTTTTCTAAAAATTCCTCCCATTCATCATCTGCAAAAAGATGATAATAATAGTCTGCTTCTTTCAAAATGTAGGACTTTCCATAATGTATCGCTGGCATAATATGCTCTTCAAATGCTTTATCAAAATATGGCCTGAGTTCATCGGGTGTATATAGTTCATAGTCTATCAACCCAGTCAACGTTTTGTCCTCTTTAGTCAAAACACCTATTCTCCTATATACATCGGAGTCATATGTTGTCGGATACTTTTTCACATTTGAAAAATCTCCGAAGAAAAAATCATACTCTACATAAAATGCCTCCGCCATTGATTTTTGCAGATACATCCCACACAAAAGACCTTTTCCCTGTAAATACCACATATTTCTTCGCTTTTTAAAACCTCTTTTTGTGAACTCCTCATGGCAAAATTCTTTAAATTCTTGTTTTGTCATAGGCTTTTCCTCCATTAATAAAATTCTAGTCGTACATTACTTCTTTTCCCAATTTTTTTCTTGTATTTTTTAAGTTGTTTAACACCCGCTTTGGCAGATCGTGGATTATAAGGCTTTAACTCATAAATCGTTTTAGTTTTAGGATTGTAATAATCAGGCCTAATCCCTTTTACTTTTTTATATTCTTTATACTCCGCTTTAAACGCTGGTCCTGATTTATACCCCTTATGTATCTTTCTACCCGCACTTCTTGTGGACTTAGTGAAGCCATTGGTATGTTCTAATGATTTAATAATATCTCTTGCATCTTTGGTAAAGTCTACTGCTTCTGCAATTTCTAGCGTATTTCCCATCTTATCGGTAAATCGCAGTGCTCTCACAGCTTCTCCTACACCTGTAACAATCGGAATCAAATCAATTGCATCACCAACTACACCTGCCCATGCACTTGGATCATATGGGTTAGCTGCAACTTCCGCAATACTAAACCCTAAGGAAACTACATCAAATACAGTCTCCCAAACCGCGCCTGTTCCATCTTTTCTGCCAACCGGATTATTATCACAATAACTATATAAGTTTTTATCCGTCAATGCTGTTGGCGTTGTCTTTAAAACCTCTACATCATCCGCATTGACAAATCTCCCCGTCTCCGGATCGTAATACCGACTATTCAGATAGTACATTCCCAGTTCTTCGTCATAGTAGTATCCCTTGAAACGGAATGGATTCTTTCTGCCCAGTCCATTCAAACTGTAATCCGTCAGATTCAGCAGTTTTCCCCAGGAATTATACTCATATTTTACAAGTTCCGTTCCGTGACTGTCAAGAATTCCCAGAATATCCCCAAAAAGATTTTTGCGGTAGAAATACATCTCATTCTGATACTTCATGGCAAACACATTACCCTTGTCATCGTAGAAGAAATCGATCCTGCTGCCGTCACTGGACGTCTGCATCAGAATGGCCGAACCATCCAGATAAAAGTCTGTCGTAACTCCATTGACCGTCTTTCGGATTCTCTTTCCGCTGTCATTGTACATGCAGTACATATCCAGTCCAGCGCCTGTGATGTGCTTCAGCTGATGTCCTTTTTCCCATTCCATCTGCATCCCCAGATACTGGAGCGGATTTCCCATGGCATCGTAGGTAATTCCCTGTCCGTTGTAGAAACGAAGCTGATCTCTCCAGCCTCCGGTCTGATACTCAAATGTATCGGACTTCCACGGTGCTTCTGTGATCATCGGATTTTCGGTATAACGGTACTCATCTCTTCTGACCATATTTCCACCCACATCGTAAGTGTAACAGATGGTCTGATTCTGCTTCTGATTGTCTTCTCGTACCAGCTGATTCAGTGCATCATAGTAGTAGCGGATTTTTCTTTCGCTGCCATCGGCGCTTCGCTCCACCATTGTTTCCACATTTCCACAGGCGTCATAGGTGTAGGATTCTGCACGGTTTCCTTCCCAGACAGATGCAACCAGATTTGTGGTCACTCCTGTCTCTTTGCCTGAGACGTATGTATACTCCTGAGTCGATGTATTCATATCGGAGAAGTGATTGTGGGTACGGATCACACGCCCAAGGGCATCATACTCATAGGCAATCTTCTGGGCGCCATTGATCTTGATTCCATATCCAAGCCCCGGTTTCTGCTGTTTTTCCACATCCCCGTAAAGGAATTCCACCTCATGTCCGGCTCGATCTTTCTGATAAGTATATCCTTTGACACGATTTTTCTCATCATACACTTTGCGAAGTTTCATTCCGTCAGAACGGTCTGTTCCTACCATTCTTCCGATCAGGTCATACTGGTATGTGCTGGTCACTCCACTGCAAAGATCTTTGTGCCTTGCAATTTTTCCACAGCTGTCATACGTATTTTCAAACAGTTTTTCTTCTCTGCCGTCTGCGGTGATTAGATACTGTGCCGCAAGCTGTTCTTCCGGATTGTATTCATTTCGAACGGCTTCCCCTGTCGCATAGGTAATTCTGTCCGCAAGACCGTTCCGGCTTCGAAGCGTGGTGCGCTCCAGTTCTCTTCCTCCAACCGACACGGATTCCAGATTTCCAAACGGATCATACGCATAATCATACGTAAATCCATTGTGACCGATGGATGTCACTTTTTCGTTTTCATAGGTGTAAGAAACTTTCACTTCTTTTCCATCCACCATTCTCGCAACTTCTGTCATCTTATCCGTGTTGGCATCGTATGCATAGGAAGTGGCATTTCCTTTTGCATCTGTCAGCTTTGTCAGAAGACGGTTCTTGTCATCATATTCATAATGCACGGTATTTCCTCTGGAATCTGTGATCGTCTTCGGCTGCTTATAATCGGATGTGTATGTCATAGACGATTCCATGCGCTCACTGCACTCTTCCAGGATCCACCATTTGTTGACCTGGCTGTTTGACTGGTGGGCTGTCAGAATGATATCTGCCAATTTTTGATGGGAATAATCCATCACATCCAGAGACAGGTTTCCATCCTTACAGATGATCGCATATCCATTTCCCGGTGACACCTCTTCGAATCGGAACAGCTGATTTGCAGCTCCCGGCATAGCCGTCTCCAAAGAAAGAATAGAAAAGCCTCTGTCGTTGGTTCCTGATTTTGCCAGTACTTTTCCCGGTGCGTGAACCGGCTCTAACTGATAATACGTGCCGTCATATGGCAGCAAACGATACTGCTGGTTCATCCCGCCATTGTAGTTGAACTGCACTGCCTGTGTTCCTGCTGCTGTCGAAGCATTCTTCACATCAATATATTGTCCCGAATGACGTACCCGGATATGATAAATCCCTCCCGCTTTCGGAACTGCTGAAACAGTTCCCTCATCTGCCGGTTCAAAATACCAGTCCTGATGTTCGTTTTCTTCTTTTCGTGTATAACTCTGCACCGGCTGTCCGCTTGTGGTACTCTTTGGTCCATTTGTCAATGCTTTCTTATCTTTCGTTGCCTTGCTGGTGATCTGGAAACTTCCATCTGCGTTTGGATGCAGCTTCCATTTCTGTGCATCGGTATTGTTATTTCCATAAATCTGAATTTTTTCTCCCTCTGCCTCAGATTTGTTATTAAGATCCAGGCGGTATCCAGAGCCACAAAGAGGCTCAAACTGCATATATCCGTCTTTTCCATCGATCAGCTTCCATTTCTGCGCGGCAAATCCAAAGAACGTGCACAACTGTACCACAGTTCCGTTTGCCGTCTCACTGTTTCTGACATCCAGATAATTTCCGGAAATTTTTTCCCGGATATAATACACTCTGCCCGGTATGACTGCTCCGAGATATTTTCCGCCATCTGCTGTCATCTGGATTGGCTGTCCTTTGTCATTGTATGTAAATCGATAACGGACTCCTTCAGAATTGGCAGCCTGAGTCAGATGATTTTTCGTATCGTATCGATATTCAAACCCTGTTCCGTCAATACTTCCAAGCTTCGTCAGACTTCCTTTTTTGTCGTATGAAAAACTCTCTTTTTCCGCTGCACTCACTGCATGGATCAGATTCCCGTCATCATCATACTGGTAACTCTCCCCGTCATCTCTGACAAGCTGCACACCTTTGAATAACACCTGATTCACCTGATTGTGGTACATCAGATACACATGGATCGCCTTGTATGTTTTCTTCGCCCCTTCATTTTGATCGTCTGTACTGAAGGTGTTGCTGACAAACTGCCATCCCTTAATATTGGGATTACACTGTAATTGATGCCATTTAACTGTACCATCCGTATAAATGACTGCTGCATCCACTGAAAATTGCTTATCCGGAATTCCAAATCCATTTACCCAGCAGCTAAGATTAAAGATATCACCTTCCTGTCCTGAAATATTTACAGCCTGAGACAGATGAAGCTGCTGCTCCATTTGTCCGTTCAGTACTGCACATCTTCCCTTATCTGCAGTGATCATACTCTTATTCCCGGTTGCAGCTGCATGAAATCCCCAATTATCAGGCACATCATTTGTGCACCGTTCAAATCCCGGATTGTCGATCAGATTCAGTTCATTTGCCACATTTCCTGTTTCCAGCTGAACACCACTTACCAAAAGTGTTCCTCTTGCTCTTGTCATTCCCACAAACACGGAAATGGTTTCTTCTGCCGGAAGCTGGAATGTGAGAACCAGTCTCTCCCATCCGTCATCCACGTTTTTATCTGTCACATAGTCAATACAGCGTTCCCCCATGATTCTGGTCCGGTCTGCCCGGATTACGGATACAACCGCTCCCTGTTCCTGGTTTTCCGGGTTCAGCGATTCTGTTTTTACATAAGCAGACAACGTATATGTTCCAGCTGACAGATGCACATCCTGACAGATTCCTTCTTCTGATGTCAGCTCTGTTTTTGTCAGTTTCGCACTTTTTGTACCAATATATCCATCTGCATGTGTGATCGCTCCCCGTTTTCCATCTGACATACGACAGGTGTACCATCCGCCATCTCCATGAGACGGATCAAATGTTGGATTTCTCAGCAGACCATACACTGTTTTCTGAACAGAACCATCTTTACTCAGCTTATGATTTTTCATGCCGGATGTATAGTAAGAATAATTATTTGCAAATCCATCTGCATCCAGCACATCTGTCGGACGTCCCATATTGTCAAAATGCCACGTTGTTTTCTTATTATCTCCCGGACGTTCCATCTGACCATCCAATCCAGGTTCTTCAAAAATCGTAGTATTTCCGTTTTCATAGGAAATCTTTAATTCCTGACCCGGTGCATTTTTCTGTCCCGTTTCGGATACTTTGCTGACACGGGGTACCCGGAAATCATTTGTGTACTCGTAATTTACACGATAGCTATCCGGATTGGTCACACTGAGCAGTTTATGAGAACCATCATAAGTAAACTGGCTCTTACTTCCATCCGGATAAGTAATGGATGTCAGATTCCCCTGCGCATCATACCCATATCGGATCTCTCGCCCTTTGGTATCCTGAATAGCTGTTATCTTTGATTTCCCCTCATCCGTTGAATAAATGATATTTAAAAATCCACCTGACGCATCTGTAATATATCCCAGATAATTTCCCGCTGAATTCGGACCATACTGGTGTTTCACGGAATTTCCGTCCAGATCTTCGATGAATCGTAAAAATCCGTCCTGTCCGAATATATACTTCACTTTGTCTTTTGTTTCCATCGTGCGATAACGGTCATGTTCAGAACTTGACGTCACTGTGATCGTCAGTCCCAGCCCATCCTCATCTTTCAGCTTATTACCGTCATTGGTATCTTTATAGAAATAATGTTTTGTTCCGTCTTCATCGATATACACATACGGATAATCTTTGATCCCACTTTCTTTCAACTCCTGCTGGCTGCTGAGTCTCCATCCGTGCCCCATACGGGAAAAGGTATCCGCTTCGCTGGAATTATACACATGACGGATTTCTGTTGTCATCGGACCTCCCTCTGTTGCCACATCCAAATGACTCCAGACAACATTTCCTGTAAAGTCATTCGTGTAACCGATTCCTGCGCGCCCTGCTGACTGCTCATGGTAGCTCTGATAATCCTCCAGACCATTTACATTCCTGTAATAAAACACACCGCTTGGAAACTGTTCAGAAGCAATGTCATTAACTTAACGAGAATTCAGATCTTATGTCTGAATTCTTTTTTTCTACCAGTAACTAAAATTTTTTAATAGCACTTGACAAGTACCTCAAAGTGTGCAGTTTTTTTAATTAGAAACTATTGATTCACTTTCACATAATCAAGGAGGTCCTTTATGAAATACTCTAATGTTGTTAAAGCAATGCTATTCACTTCCATTCATGAGCTTGCTGCCAACCCCGAACATTATGTGCTCCATCCCGGCAAAGACTTTTCACGTAATCGAAAACTGGGATTCCAACGTCTTCTCCTTATGCTCCTGACCATGGAAGGAGACTGTATTAAGGAAGAGCTCTACCGCTATTTTGGGCGTTCTACGGATACCCCTTCAAAAGCTGCCTTTTACAAACAACGAAAAAAGGTGAAAGAGGATGCCTTTAGAAGCCTTCTCGTTTCTTTTACTCAAAAATGTCAAAAGAAGTTGTTGAAAGGCAAATATTCCCTGGTCGCATGCGATGGTTCTGCAGCTGATATTTTCAGGAATCCCGATGATTCGGATACGTTCTTTGAACCAAACGGAAAGTCCACCAGAGGATTTAACCAAATCCATATCAATGCTTTCTTTTCTGTTCTGGATAAAAAAATTACGGATCTCCTGATCCAGCCTGCCCGCAAACGTAATGAATACAGCGCATTCTGCCAGATGGTTGATCGCTCCGAATCAGATACCCCTGTCATTTATTTGTGTGACAGAGGATATGCCTCTTATAATGCGTTTGCACATGTCATTGAAAGTGGGCAGTTCTTTGTCATGCGCTGTACTGACGACAAGACGGAAAAAATCCTGGGGTTTCCTTTAGATAATATCCAGCAACTTGATTATCATGTGGAACGTATTTTATCCAGATCTCAGTCAAAGAAAAAACGACTTCATCCTGAACAGGAGGAACAATACCGGTTTGTATGCAAGAATGTCCCTATGGATTATATTACACAAGGCCATCCCGAATACAGACTGTCCCTGCGAATCATCCGGATTGAATTGTCAGATAGCTGTTACGAAAACCTGATCACAAATCTTCCGGAGCTTGATTTCGACTTTGATGATCTCAAGGACTTGTACCATCTGAGATGGGATGAGGAAACTTCTTTCCGTGACCTGAAATACCCGCTGTGTCTCAAAGCATTTCATTCCCAAAAATATGAATACATTATACAGGAAGTATGGGCAAGGGCAATCCTGTACAATTTCTGCTCGGAAATCGCTATGGCGGTAGAGATCCCTGAAAAAAAGAGGAAATATGTCTATCAGGTCAATTATTCGGAAGCAATCAAAATATGTAGGGATTTTTTGAGAATACATGATGGAACAACATTAGACGTAGAGGGCCTGATTGCTCAGAATATTCTGCCAGTCAGGCCCGGACGAACCTTCCCTCGCCAAGCAAGGTTCAAACTTCCAATCCGCTTCTGTTACCGAAATTAACAAAAGCGGATCGAAACATAATAAATATACTTCAAAATGAGACGAATGAAAATGATTTTTTTTAATTTCATAAATTCGTCTTGTTATGATACCTTTTTATTCCCATAAATCTATACATTGCATCATAGAATCGCGATTGCTCCTAAATTTAAAGCATTCCATCCGCATTTCGGAGTAAAAATCCCCCCTCTTTTTCTTAAGTTGATAGAAAATCTGATCACAAGCAACAGATCACACTATTATTAGAAGTTAAGTTAATGACATTGGTTCAGAAGAGATACTTGGTGAGTCAGATGCATAGAATCTCGCATAAGCACGGTTTGCCAGATTTTCATCATCTTCATATTTTGATTTCACCATAATTCCATAGTTTTTTCCTGTGTTATACCACTGACGCACCAATCTGGTCACATTGAATCCTATCGGTGTAATCGAAACTGTATTTCCATTGATTACCTGTTTTACTTTTTTATAATCCAGTATTGCACCATCTACTGCCGGCTGATTTCCCCAACGGACGCTTTTTTCATCCCAGCTGTTTTTTACTTCATAAGCAAGAAGCGGCAGCTCCGGATTGCTGTAGGATGAATATTCAAACTGCCAGATATACATGGTCGCTCCATAAATGATCGAACCTTTTCCAATATCCGGAAGGTCTCGAAACCGAAGCAGCGCTCTCATTTTTCCAAGTTCATCACTTCGCCCTACCACGAAAGATCCATATGCATATACGTTCCCCGGATTCTCCGGTACATTTCCTCCTGTGAAAACATACGTATCTTCAATATTTCCTTTTGTTTTACTCGTCTCTGTCATTGGATCAATCACGATTGGATAAACACGTTCTGTGTCCTGCATCCATTCACGATCCGGCACAACTTTGATAACACTGCTCTCTGTGCCGATTTCTACTTGAAATTCCACCTGAAGAGACTGATTTCCTGCTGCATCATACATATACGGTTTCACCAGTCTGAAAATTCTTCCTGACTCCTGATTTTCCGAATCATACAGCCCAAGTCCTCCATCTTCTTCGCTTCGCAGCTCCATTCCAGGATGCATCAGCTGAAAGCTCAATTCCTGTTCTGCCGCCTCTTTTCTGTTCAGTCGAATATTCTCTTTTAGCTGCTCTCCCTGGATTGAGTAATGCAGATCAATTCCCGGAAGAATTTCCTCATACACACCTTCTCCGTTTAAATGCGGAACACACATCATCTTTCGGATCTCATCCTCTTCTGACTCTTCCTCTTCTAAAACAGACACTTTCATATCCAACATTTCTGCCTCTTTCCAAAAATCTTCCTTTTCTAAAACACGAAATGTAGAAATTTTGCTTTTAAAATTCACGTTTCGTGTACTTTTTATGCGTAAAAAAGGTGACAATCCCCATAAGATTTTCTTTCCGTCTTTCTCGATCGTTACCAGTTCCTTTGTATCTGACTCTTTTGCAAAACTTACACGAACTGCGGACGCAAGATTTCGATAAACTTCTCTCCCGTCTTCCTGTACAGGTTCCAGACGGTTATCAATTTCTTTCCACTGTCCGTCTTCTTCATAATGGACCGGAGCCGAATATACAGCTGCTGCCATTCCCTTCTGTGTCATCTGAAAATGTTTGACACAACGCTCTCTCTTTTCCGGTACTTCCCGTAAAATTCTATCTCTCATATTTACCTCCTGCCGAAATTCTCTGTATTCGGTCTTTCTATTTTTTCACACGTTTTGTGCACGTTTCGTGTAGTTATACTATACACAATTCGTGTTCTTTTGTCAAGCACATTTTGTGGATTTTTTATTTACTTTTTCCCACGATTTGTGTATAATCATATTGTATTCATAAAAAGTTTTGATTTTTACAAAAACTTCCCAGTGCAGCAAAAAGCTGCTTAGAAAGGACGTGTATGTTATGGCTGTATTTGCCAATATACTCAAAACACTGCGAACAGATAAACACTTATCCCAGCAGGAGCTTGCCACTCGCCTTGGCATCTCAAAGAGTGCAGTCAGTATGTACGAACAAGGACGGCGTGAACCTGATTTTGATATTCTGAATAAAATTGCAGATATCTTCCAGGTCGATGCAGACTATCTTCTCGGACGTAGTTCACTCTCTCATGAACCCGAACCTGTCACGATTGCCGCACACCTTGATACCTCTGACCTTACGCAGGCTGAGTTGGATGATGTTGAAAAATACATTCAATTTATCCGTTCAAAAAGAAAACAATAAAGGAGCATTCAGAAACGGCTATGCTGAACAAATATGAAGAACTGTTAGAAGAGGCTGCCGCCCAGAACATATCAGTAGATGAGAACTTTCCTTTTCATGGAAACTTAAAGGGATTGTATGTAGATCAAAATATCGCCCTCTCGGACCAATTGGAGACCTCTGCAGAAAAAGCCTGTATTCTGGCATAAGAACTTGGTCATCACTACACTTCTGTTGGAAATATTCTGGATATCTCCGATCCTGCAAATGCAAAGCAGGAACGCCAGGCACGAATGTGGACCTATGAACGGCTGATCGGTCTGCGTGGTTTGATCGATGCCTATCAGCACGGATGCCGGGAATATCACGAAACTGCTGAATTTCTGGATGTAACAGAAGAGCAGCTTCGCGATGCCATTGCCGATTATCGCTCAAAATATGGAGTCTGTACCAAATATCAGAACTACTATATTATGTTTGAACCCTATCTGATGATAGGAAAGAAAAAATGAGGACAACGCCATCGTCGTCCTCATTTTTTCATTCTTTCTACAAAAAAATTCCATAGACATTACTATCTATGGAACTTAATAACTCCCCGAGTTGGGTTCGAACCAACGACCCTTCGGTTAACAGCCGAATGCTCTACCACTGAGCTATCGAGGAATACTATAAAATTGTCTCAGCTCTTATCACTGAGTAAATGGAGAATACGAGATTCGAACTCGTGACCTCCTGCTTGCAAGGCAGGCGCTCTCCCAACTGAGCTAATCCCCCGTTCAAGCTGTTCAGTTATCACCGACAGCTATTAAAATATACCATATTGCACAGTACCTGTCAATAGATTTTTTTAATTTTTTGTAAAATATATATTTTATCTTCAAAACCGACTTTTCAAGATCGAAAATCCCTCTTAAAATGACAACAGCTTCGTAATCAATATATTGTTATCATACAAAAATGTCAGAATACTGCTTTTCTCAATCATCTCAAAGCAAGACTGCCCAATCGCATTATTATACAATAATGTTATGATCAAAAACAAGAGCCAGACAATCAACAGTGCCGCCGCTGCTCCGACAACCGCTCCGCCCAGGTGATTGAAAAATCCCAGAATCGGAAGCTCGCCGATCAGATCTACTGCAGCCATCAGTGCCCTGACAAGAATCCACACAAGGATAAATGTAACAAGAAATGCCACAACTTTGAGGATCATCCTTGCAATATACGATGCCGCATACTCAGGAAACGACTTAACTCCCAGTTCCTGATAAATTGTGCTGTTATTGTTTTCCAGCAGCCGGTTTTTCAAAAACTCCGGCAATGCTGCATTTTCAATCTCCTGAATCTGCACTTCTTTTGGGATCTCTCCGATGATATTCAAAATATCCTGAATGTTGATCCCCAACTGGTTCCAGTCCAGATTGTTGATATCCGCCAGCTGATCCTGATTCAATTCCCCAAGTGAAGTCCCGCTTAAATCTGCATTTTTCAATGTATCTGCAGAAATCTGAGGCATGAACATCTCCATACATTTTTCTTCAATCATCTCATCCGCAGGTGTCCATTTAATAAGCGCATCACTGACATAAGGCGCCAGAAACATAACCAGCACGATCGACAGAACCGTAGCCAGCAACGAAATTCCGATTTTGAGCAGTCCTCTGACATAGCCTGCCACGATACTGATCAAAAATATCACTCCTACAATAATCAATAACCAATTATCCATATTTTCTCCTAATTTGTCAGGTAAACAAGCCGCAGTTCATCTTCACCGGCGATCAGGTATCTGTGAATTCCGGCAGCCGGAATCACTTCCTGTGCTTCTATGCCCCAGTCTCCCTTAAATCGCTGTATTCCCGTGTCGCTGATGATACATCCTTTTGTTCCGTCGAACATGATGATCTCATCTCCTGCTATCTTTACATGACTATATTCTCCTGTTATTTCCCGGTTTATTATCTGTTTTCCCGTTTTATCATAAAGCTGCACTTCATATCCTGATTTATCTTTATTCGTAAGAATAAACCCGATATACCTGTCCGAGTGAAATTCACTGCGTATCTCCTGATTCAGCTTCACTTCGGTTTTCTTTTTCACGGACTTCGTACCTTCATAGATCACAAATGATCTATCACCAACCGCAACGGATGTGGACGCGTCCATATAAAACACATCCGGAACGACTGTCTGCTCAAAATCTTCTGTATAAATCAGGTTGTCCGTTTTTTCCTGACCTTCTTTTCCAAAATTATAAAAAGCAACCATGGACTTCAATGTTCCGTTTTTTGTGGAAAGATACGATACCATCAGGTTCTCCCCATCCGCCGACATGTCCAGTGAGATTGGATATCCGGTACTGTTTAGATTCACCTGATGCTCTACGAGTATATTTCCCACTGCATCATAGGAAATGATCTGCGGCGTAGATTCGTTTTTCAGGATCGCGCTTACAATCCCCTGATTTGAAACAGAAATCTTTTCAATCGGAAGCGTAGTCTCAATCTCCCCCTTTAATCCACTCTTCTGAAAGATCATGATCGTATTACCGCCCACATCTGCTATTGCAAACACATCCTCATTAACGTCCACTATCGGATTCTGAATCTGACAGGGCTGAATCCATTTTTCCTTATTCTTTTTATTCAGAAACACAACGCCATCTCTGCTGTATCGGATCACACCGTCCGAAAATGCGATATACTGGTTGCTGTCTTCTGTATCTTTCTTATGTGAGTCCGCTGTTGCAACGGACGTATACGTCTGATTTTCAATCACAAGATAGGTTCCTGTCACGATCATGGCTGCCACGACGATCCGGATCGTCCACTGTCCCAGCACGCTTCTTCTGTGCCTTTTGACCTGCCTCCGAATGATCTCCATATCTATGGATCCAGAAAATCGAAACCGCGGATTTTTCTTTTGCTTCATATCCGACCCCTTATCATTTTGTTTTATTTTCCGATTATAGCATTATTTTATGGTAATAGCAATTTCTGACCTACATAAATCAAATTTCCATCCGTAATTCCGTTCATCCGACAGATAGAATCTACATGCGAAACATCTCCGTAGGCCTTTTTGCTGATGATCGCCAGTGTATCTCCCTGCTCCACTACGTACACTCCCTCTGAGGAATCACCTTCTCCTTCTGTACTCTCCTGTTCCTGGACAATATCATCTGCTTTTTCTTCTTCCTGTTTTATTTCCGGATCTGATGCATCCTTTTCTGATGGTGGTGTTTCTTCCTGTTTTTTTACGTCTCCCTCATTGGATGCTTCTGTCACTTCACCGCTCACCGGCTGCACCTCCTCTGTATTATTTTCCTGTAAGACCGCTGACGACGCCTGACTCATCACTTTCTGGACAGCTTTCATTTTCCCGAAATTATTGAGTGTGGTAACTCCCATAATAACTGCCACCAGTATAAGTATGGAACTTGCTACATACATCAGACGGTTGTTTTTTTTCTGATGCGTCCGGCTTCCTCGACTGCGGACCATGTTCCGAAAGTCCTGAGCAGCTCGATCCTCAACAGTTTCCGAGGGAGACACCCCATTCTTTCTTCGAGCAGCAATCATATAGTTCTGCATACATGGATTTTTCTCATAATATGTATAACGACCGCCGATCTCCATCAGATCATTCAGTTTATGCACAAAATAAGATTCTTCCTTCTCTGCGGAATCCTTCATAACAAAAACAGTATTCTGTTTCGGGAACGATTTTTTATGAAGTTTCACTATGTTGCTCTTTGCATCCAGTTCTACTCCGGGCTGTGCGACAAACCAGCCCAACATTTCTCCGTCTTCAAAATACTGTTTACAGTCCTCATATGCATTTTTCCATGTTTCATCATCGATCACGTATTCATTGCCGACCAGCTTCAAGTCGTGCATCTGAATCGCACCATATATGTATACATATTCCTCATCCTCGCTCTTTTGCATATCTCCTACGAGAAATGCCCCGATCGGTCCGTCCTTCGCCTTATCACAAAGCTGTAGGAAAAAAGTATCTACATAGTCCTCCACATAAATTTTCGGGCTGTCACTCACGTTTCCAATCTGACGAACATTTTTTGGGATCTGTCTTTCCATGCTGTATATCCTCCTTGATTCAATTAATTTTTTGCCGGAAGCCTGTCCGCTCCCCCGGGTTCTTTTAGAGAATAGCACACGAAAAAGGCCGATTTTATCAGTTAATGTCACATAAGTTCGACAAAATTTTTGCCCGAAATTCTTCTATTTTCTTTTCATACTTTCAAATGCTCCGCAATATTTGTCTGTCAGTGTGATGATCCATCCTTCTTTTGTGTGAGGAATGCTAAAAAATGTGACTGGCCACATATGCGCCCGGATCACATCTTTCTCTATATCATTCAGAGGAAATAAACGACATGCATGGTTTAAGGCTGTTTTCGGATGTGTCAGCCCGTGGAAACGCTGCCCCGTCTCTTTTGCATGGGTATGCCAGTCATACAGAAACAGATCATGCAGCATCCCGCCTCTTGCCGCTGATTTTGCATCCAGATGAAAAAAGCGGCACCACACATAATTGTAGTAAGATACATGAAGGCAATGCTGATAACAATTCGTATTTCCATGATGCGGATATAGTTTCATACGAAGCACAACCGGATGCTTCGCAATATCCTGAATACATTCATAAAATTCTTCATCCCACTTCTGTTTCCTCAACAGGAACTCTTCTTTATGCTTTCTTATATAAATTTCTTCCAAACGTCGAATCATTCGATACCATAATTTCAAGTCTTTCCACCTCCGGATTCTCACTGTACAGACAGCTCCTTTCCCTATTATAGCACGCACTTTACATCCGAAAAAATATTTTCGGACATTTTTCTGTTTTTTGTCTCGATATGGGGTGGTTGGTAGGAACCGTAACGATATGGACATTCCACTTTGGCTACAATCTAGTGCCAAAGTAAAAATCCCCTGACGGAGAACAATTTGTTTCTGCCGGCAGGGGATTTCTCTTTTCTAAATTTTATACAAACGCTTTGATCTTCTGATAGATACTTTCTGTATCCAGTCCGTATTTTGCAATCAGCTCCAGAGCCGGTCCGGACTCACCGTACGTATCGTTGATTCCGATCTTCATCACCTGTGTCGGTGCTTTTTCTGAAAGGACATCACATACTGCACTTCCAAGTCCTCCGATCACGGAGTGCTCTTCAACTGTAACAACTTTTCCTGTTGCTTTTGCAGCTTCCACGATCAGCTCTTCATCCAAAGGTTTGATCGTATGGATGTTGATCACTTTCGCATCGATTCCGTCCGCTGCGAGCTTTTCTGCTGCTTCCAGACAGTTAGAAACTGGAAGTCCTGTTGCCACGATCGTCAGATCTTTTCCTTCGCGCAATACAACACCTTTTCCGAGTTCGAACTTGTAATCCTCTCTGTCATTGATCACCGGAACCGCCAAACGTCCAAAACGCATATAAACAGGTCCTACATGCTCGTAAGCCGCTTTTACTGCTGCTCTTGCTTCTACATCATCAGAAGGGTTGATCACAACCATTCCCGGAATTGTTCGCATCAGAGCGATATCTTCGTTACACTGGTGTGTCGCACCGTCTTCTCCTACAGAGATTCCTGCATGTGTCGCACCGATCTTCACGTTCAGTTTCGGGTATCCAATGGAGTTTCTGATTTGCTCAAATGCGCGGCCTGCCGCAAACATTGCGAAAGAGCTTGCAAATGGTACCTTTCCGGCTGCTGCAAGACCTGCTGCCACACCCATCATATTACTCTCTGCGATACCACAGTCGATAAATCTCTCCGGATGTGCTTTTTTAAACACACCTGTCTTTGTAGCTGCCGCAAGGTCTGCATCCAGTACAACTACATTCTCATGTGCAGTTCCGAGTTCGGCTAAAGCATTTCCGTAACTGTCTCTTGTTGCTATTTTCTTTACATCTGACATAATGCTTCACCTACTTTCTCCAAATCTGCCATTGCTACTGCGTATTCTTCATCATTCGGCGCTTTTCCGTGCCATCCTGCCTGATTTTCCATGAATGAAACATCTTTTCCTTTGATCGTCTTGGCAATGATCGCTGTCGGGCACCCTTTCACTGTCTTTGCCTCTTTGAATGCTGCATCGATCTGATCAAAATCATTTCCGTCGATGTTGATCACATGGAAATTGAATGCTTCAAATTTCTTATCAATCGGATATGGGGAGTTGACTTCATCAATTGCACCGTCAATCTGCAGATTGTTGTTATCTACGATCACAACCAGATTATCCAGTTTTTTGTGCGCTGCCAGCATCGCTGCTTCCCATACCTGTCCTTCCTGAATCTCTCCGTCTCCAAGAAGTGTATAAACTCTGTAATCTGCGTTGTCCAGTTTTCCTGCAATCGCCATACCAACTGCCGCAGAAATTCCCTGTCCCAGAGATCCGGAAGACATATCCACACCTGGAATGTGCTTCATATCCGGATGTCCCTGCAGATAAGATCCTGTATGACGCAGTGTCTTTAAATCTTCAACCGAGAAATATCCTCTCTGCGCCAGTACAGAATACAGTCCCGGAGCTGTGTGTCCTTTAGACAGGACAAATCTGTCACGGTCTGCTTTTTTCGGCTCTTTTGGATCAATATTCATCTCTTCAAAATAGAGATACGTAAAAATGTCAGCTGCTGATAAAGATCCGCCCGGATGTCCCGCTTTTGCGCTGTGTACCGCTGTGACAATCCCTTTGCGGACTTCATTTGCAGTTTTCATCAATTCTAATTTGTTCATGATTGCCTCCTGCTTTTACTCTCCGAAAACAGCTTTATAATCAGCCTGGAATTTCTCAATTCCGGCGTCTGTCAACGGATGATGTGTCATCTGTTCGATTACCTTGTAAGGCACTGTTGCAATATCAGCCCCTGCAAGTGCACAGTCTGTAATGTGGATCGGATTTCTTACGCTTGCGGCAATGATCTCTGTATCAATTCCTGCAACTTCAAAGATCTGAGCGATCTCTGCAACCAGATCTGTTCCTCTTACCGAGATATCATCCAGTCTTCCCAAAAACGGTGATACATACGTTGCACCCGCTCTTGCTGCCAGAAGTGCCTGATTTGCAGAAAAGATCAAAGTCACATTTGTCTTGATTCCCTCAGATGAAAGGACTTTACAAGCTTTCAGGCCTTCCACTGTCATTGGAATCTTCACTACCATGTTCGGATGAATCTTTGCAATCTCACGTCCTTCTTTGATCATGCCTTCTGCGTCTACTGTTGTCGCTTTGACTTCTCCGCTGATTGGTCCGTCTACGATGGATGCAATCTCTGCGATTACTTCTTCAAATACACGTCCTTCTTTGGCGATCAGGGATGGATTTGTTGTAACTCCACAGATCACACCCATGTCATTTGCTTTTTTAATATCCTCTACATTTGCTGTGTCAATAAAAAATTTCATTGCCTGTCCCTCCTTAAAATCTTCGTCGATTTGTTATAATTCGATTATATAGACTCCCTGGAAACAGGTCAATAGGCCCAAAAATTATTAGTAATTTTGCCGTACTAATAATATCACATTATTAATGAAAAAACTACTGCTAACTTTGGTTTTGCCTTTTACTGTTAATTTTTATTACTAATAATTTACTTTTTTGTACTAATTTTTCTTTTTTTCAGATTTGGATATCCGGTTGTTCCCCGCATCACGATCTGTGGCTCATACTCCACATGATAGATGCTCACCGGCTCGATCCCGGCATACGGCTCACTGCGGGCTTTGATCTTTTTCATGATGATATCGCAGGCGTCTCTGCCTTTATAGATCACGAAATGTTCGACTGTTGTCAGCGCAATATGATGCATTCTCGCAAACAATGTGTTGTCGCATCCCATCACGGACATCTCTCCCGGAACTTTGTATTTCTCCTCGTACAGAGCATCTAAAATACCAAAGGCGATCATGTCATTGAGCCCCACGATCGCAGTCAGATCCGTATGCTCTTTCAGCAATTCCTTTGTCAGGTCATATCCGATCCGATATTCCGAATCGATTCCCGGCACATCTTTATCAATCTGCTCATCCGCGGCTTTGATCACCACATGATCTCCAAGTCCTGCTTTCTGAAACTCCTTCAAAAATCCTTCTACCCGCTTGGAACGCTGCTTCTGCCTTACAGTCAGCGGCGGCGCAATATATGCCACATGGGTATGTCCGAGTTCCAGCAGATGCTTTGCCATAATTCTGCCAAGCTTTGAATTATCCAGCTCTACCGCATCCACATTCAGCCGTTCATTCTGATTGTTGATGACAGCAAAGGGAATCTTGTTGGACAACTGCTCCACTGTCTCCATAAAGCAGCTGCTCGGATTACAGGTGTAGATGACCCCCTGCGGATTCAGAGAGGGAAGCATCTTTAAATAACGCTCCTCCAACTCCAGATCTCTCTGGGTATTACACACAAACAGCCCGAACCCCTGCTCCGTTGCTCTTGCTTCGATTCCCTGCAAAAGCATGACATAATACGGATTGGTCAGATTCGGGCAGAAAACCACCAGAAGCTTTTCCCTGCGGCTTTCTTTCTGTGTTCTGCGCTTGGGAAGCACATACCCCAGCTCCCGGGCTGCATCCTCCACTTTTTTTACCACTTCTTTGGAAAAAGAAACATTGTACTTCTTATTTAAAATCATAGAAACCGTCGTCTGGGAAACGCCGGCATATTTCGCCACATCCGAAGATGTCACTTTCTTTTTGTTCATGATTTCTCTTCCCTGTCCTGTTAAAGCTCCGTTCTGCCTTCCAGTGCACGCAGAAGCGTCACTTCATCAATATATTCCAGATCTCCGCCTACAGGAACACCGCTGGCAATCCTGCTCACTTTGATCCCGGTCGGCTTGATCAGCTTGCTGATGTACATTGCGGTAGTCTCCCCCTCCAGGCTTGAGTTGGTCGCCACGATCACTTCATCTACATCCTGCTGCAGTCGTTCCATCAGTTCTTTTAAGCGGATATCCCCCGGTCCGATCCCCAGCATCGGAGAGATCGCTCCATGAAGCACATGATACACTCCGTTATATTTTCCGGTCTTTTCATATGCTGCCAGATCTCTTGGAGTCTCCACTACCATGATGGTCCGCTGATCCCGTTCCGGATTGCTGCAGATCGGGCAAAGTTCCCGGTCCGTCAGAGTACAGCACTGTGCACAGTATCTCACATTATTTCTGGCATCCACGATCGATTTTGCCAGATTCTCCACCTGATCTTTCGGCATATTGATAATATGAAATGCCAGTCTCTGGGCAGACTTCGCTCCGATTCCCGGAAGGCGTGAAAATTCTTCGATCAGCCTGCTGATCTGATTACTGTAATAATCCATTCTTTTTCACCTCTGTCCGGATTAGAACATACCCGGTATTCCTCCGCCGAGTCCTCCTGTCAGTTTGGACATTGCAGAGCTGGATTCTTCATCCACTTTGCGAAGCGCTTCATTTGTTGCTGCCACGATCAGATCCTCCAGCATTTCAATATCATCCGGATCCACAACCTCTTCTGCCAGCTTCACCTTTAGAACTTCTCTTTTACCGGAAACGGTCACTTCCACCGCTTCTCCTCCTGCAGTCGCAGTAAATTCCTTTGCTTCCAGCTCTTTTGCCTGTTCTTCCATCTGACGCTGCATTTTCTGTGCCTGTTTCATCAGATTTGCCATGTTTCCCGGCATTCCTCCGCCAGGAAATCCACCTCTTTTTGCCATAAATCAGTCCTCCACTATAATCTCCATATTGATCTTCTTCTCAATATCTACAAATGTATCCTCAAACCGGCGTCCTTCTTCTACGTGGCGTACTTCTACTTCCACCTTCTTGCCGATCCTGTTTTCAATCAGACTTTCCAGTTCCTTCCGTCTATCTTCTCTGCCAACAAAATCTGCCCCCAGTGCATCCGGCATCACGATCATCAGACGGTTGTCACCTGCAAGGCTTAGACGCGCTTTTTTCAGGTATGTCCGAAGCATTCCCGATGCCTCATCTGCGATCGGTCTGAAATTCTTTACTACCTGCTGCACATCTTCCGGTACTGCGTTTGGAAGTTCCGGTCTCGGCGTTGGCTCCGCCGGTGCCTGACCATCTTCCTTTACATAAACAACTCGTTCCTGACCACCTGATATAACGCCCTGTTCCAGCTTTTCTTCCAATACACGGATCCGATCCAGAATAGAATCTGAGCTCGTCTCCATGGCAGGCGTACAAAGCTTGATCAGAGCCACTTCCAGAAGCACTCTTTTTTGCGCTGCATATTTCAGCTGACCTGACAATTCCGAAAAAATCCGAATGTAACGGAGCAGCATATCCGCTTCCACCATCCCGGCCTCTTCCTGAAGCTGCTGCATATTTTCTGTAGATACATCCAGAACATCCTCTATATTATCAGATGTCTTCACAAGAAGCAAGTTTCGCAGATACCATGTAAAATCCGTGGCAAGCTGCGTAAGCTCCCGCCCCTGCATCACCAGATCATCGACGATATCAAGCACTTTTGGGACATCTCGTCTGATCACACTGCGCAGAAGTCTGCTGAACACATCCGTATCGACTGCTCCCAGTACTTCCAGCACATTGTCATACGTCAGCTTCTGCCCCAGATAAAAGGCAATACACTGATCCAGAAGACTCAATGCGTCACGCATCGAACCATCTGCCGCCTTTGCGACATAGCGCAGCGCTTTTTCTTCTACTTCCACCTGCTCTTCCTGCATCAGATCACGCATCCGGTCTGTGATCGTCTCAATACTGATCCGCTTGAAATCATAATGCTGACACCGGGATAAAATCGTGATGGGAATCTTGTGAACCTCGGTTGTCGCCAGAATAAAGATCACATACTCCGGCGGTTCCTCCAGTGTCTTTAACAGCGCATTGAACGCCCCTATCGACAGCATATGCACCTCATCAATGATATAGACTTTGTACTTTCCTTCTGTCGGGCGGTATGCCACTTCTTCCCGGATCTCACGGATGTTGTCCACACCATTGTTCGAAGCTGCATCGATCTCGATCACATTCATCGATGTACCCGCTGCAATAGAGCGGCACATCGCGCACTCCCCGCAGGGACTTCCATTCACCGGATGCTCACAGTTGACTGCCTTTGCAAAAATCTTCGCAACCGTTGTCTTACCGGTCCCTCTTGTTCCGCAGAACAGATAGGCATGTCCGATCCTGTTTGCTTCAATCTGATTTTTTAATGTAGTAATAATATGTTCCTGACCCTTGACATCTTCAAATTCAACGGGACGGAACTTTCGGTAAAGTGCCGTATACGACATGTATTACACCTCTGTTTTCCAAATCTTTTATTGATCTCCAAAGCTGATGCCGATGGTTCTTGCCTCTTTGATGATTCCATCCTGCGGATCTACCATTTTCAGCTTTCCTGCCACATCCTGAAGCGGTACTTTTGTAATCTTCTGATTCTTCATGGCGATCATGTAGCCGTATTCCTGATTCAGGATCAGCTCTGCCGCAGCCGCTCCCACTCTTGTGGCAAATACACGGTCATACGCACATGGAGAACCGCCTCTTTGCGTATGCCCCGGCACCGTAATCCTTACTTCCTTGTCTGTCTTCTGCTGGATCTTCTCTGCCAGTTCGTAGGCGATGGACGGATATTTCCGTTTTGCAAGCTTTTCTTTATATTCTTTTTTCTTCAGCCTGGCATCTTCTTTTGAGATTGCACCTTCTGCAACCGCAATGATCGTAAACTTTTTATCTGCTGCCGCACGCTTCTGGATCACATCCGTCACCACATCGATATCATACGGAATCTCCGGAAGCAGAATCACATCTGCACCGCCGGCAATTCCCGCATGCAGCGTGACGTGTCCCACCTTATGTCCCATTACTTCAATGATAAACACACGGCTGTGAGAGGTTGCCGTCGTATGGATCCGGTCGATCGTGTCTGTCGCAATATCCACTGCACTCTGGAAGCCAAATGTCATATCCGTGCCCCACAGATCATTGTCGATTGTTTTTGGCAGTGTCACAACATTTAAGCCTTCTTCTCTTAACAGATTCGCTGTCTTGTGTGTTCCGTTTCCTCCCAGGATCACCAGACAGTCAAGACTTAACTTATGATAAGTATGCTTCATTGCCGCCACTTTATCCAAACCGTCCTTGTCCGGTACACGCATCAACTTAAACGCCTGTCTCGATGTACCGAGGATCGTGCCGCCTCTTGTCAGGATTCCGGAAAAATCCTTTGATGTGAGCATATGAAAGTTGCCATAGATCAGACCTTTGTATCCGTCTTCAAATCCATAGATTTCCACATCATCCCGTTTTGTGCAAACACCTTTTACAACACCGCGCATTGCAGCATTCAAAGCCTGACAGTCTCCGCCACTTGTAAGCATTCCGATTCGTAACATATCCGTATCCTCCTACTCTTTGATTTTATCAATTCCGCACCAGAAATCGGTGCTAAAAGACTTTATTTCCTGTTTTATCTTATCACAAACAGGCGAAAATGAACAGTTTTATATTCTCCCTCAATTTTTCTCAAACTTTCCGATTGGTAATTTTCTTTCCATTGTGTTAAAATAGACACATCGTAAAACAAAACAGATTTGAAGGAGATAACTAAACATGGAAAGAAATGATCCTTGCTGGTGCGGCAGCGGCAAAAAATATAAAAAATGCCATATGCCGATCGAAGAAAAAATAAAACTGCACAGGGACAGAGGGGAAATTGTACCTTCCAGAAAGCTTTTGAAGACTCCGGCGCAGATCGAAAAGATCAAAAAAAGTGCGGCTCTCAACACGGCTGTTCTGGATGAAGTTGCCGCACACATTCGCGCAGGCATGAGTACTGCTGAGATTGACAAGATCGTATATGATTTTACAACTGCACACGGTGGAATCCCGGCTCCTCTGAATTATCAGGGCTTCCCGAAAAGTGTATGCACCTCTATCAATAATGAAGTGTGCCACGGAATCCCGGATGAAAACATCATCCTGCAGGAGGGTGATATCATCAACGTCGATGTATCTACCATTCTGGACGGCTATTTCTCTGATGCATCCCGTATGTTCATGATTGGCGAAGTATCCGACCGAGCCAAACGTCTGGTGCGTGTTACAGAAGAATGTGTAGAGCTTGGTCTTGCAGCGGCAAAACCATGGGGACATCTGGGAGATATTGCAGATGCGATCAATACCCACGCACAGGCAAACGGCTACTCTGTTGTTGTTGATATCGGCGGTCACGGAATCGGACTGGAATTCCACGAAGATCCGTTTGTCAGCTATGTCACACCAAAGGGCAGCGAGATGCTGCTCGTACCCGGAATGATGTTTACCATTGAGCCGATGATCAACGAAGGCAGCCCGGACTTCTTCGTAGATGAGGACAATGACTGGACGATCTACACCATTGATGACGGACTGTCTGCACAGATCGAATATATGGTTCTCGTAAAAGAAGACGGAATTGAAATTCTTACAAAATAGTCAAAAAGCTGCGTACACAGGACCTCTCCTGCTGCACACAGCTTTTTTATTTACTTCATCAGCATATGCAGATATTTTTCATACTCGACTCCGTCATTGCGCGGAATCTCTTCTTTCACTGCATCTGTAATCGCTTTCTCGATAAAGCTTCCTGCAAGTTCCATCATGGACTTCAGATTTTCTCCTCTTGCCAGTCCGCCTGCCAGCACGGAAGCAAACAGATCACCTGTTCCGGAGTAGCTTCCACCTACATACGAGAATGCTGCAAGATGTGTCTCTTTTCCCGTCACTGCCAGATTTCCCATCTTCTGGATCCCGTCTTCATTGTCACAAAACTGAATCCCTGTCACTACAACAGTTCTTGGTCCATCTTTCCTCAGGTTTTCCGCCAGCTGCCTGATCACCGTAAGAAGATGTTTTTCGTCCGTCATATTTTCGATCATCCGATAATCTGTATCCGTCAGAATACAAAGCTCCGTCAAATTTGGGGTCACAATATCCGCCATCTTCGCAAGCTCCCGCATCTTTCTGCAAAACTCTATGGAGAAGATATCAAATTTGTATCCATGATCCCCCATGATCGGATCTACCAGCAGAAAGGCTTTCTTCTTATGAAATGTCTCCGCAATATGGATCATATGACCGATCTGCTCTTCATCTGCTGCAAATCCTGTATAGATACCGTCAAACCGTGCCTCCATCTTTTCCCAGGATCGCCGAAACTGCTCCATTTCTTCCGTAAGGCTCACGCAATGATAGTCTTCATATCCTGTCTGTGCACTCAGCACAGCTGTCGGGAGCGGACACGCCTGCACGCCCATCGCTGAAAGCACTGAAATTGCTGCCGTGAGAGAACATCTCCCAAATCCTGAGAGATCGTTAATTACTGCTACTTTCTTTCCCATACTCATCCACCTGCATTTCTCTGACTGGCTTCATGATCAGAACAGAATGTTTTCCCATATTGACAACAGTCTCTCCATCCTCCACCAGATAAATGTCTCTTTCTGTCGTATAGCTCTTTTCCCAGGAGTACATCAGACGCTCCATCTTTCCTTTCATAGGCACCTCCGCCTGCCACACCGGGATTGTCACTTCCTTTAGTTCCTTACTGTTATTTAACACAACAATGATCTGTTCACCTTCCTGAAATCTTGCATAAGCAAGAACATTGGATGACCAGGAAAGCATCTTCAGAGAACCTGTACGCAGAGGCTTCTCACGCTTGTGGATCCGGATCATTTCTTTATGGAACTCTACAAGTTCTCTGTTTTCCTGTCCCCATGGATAGGTCCTGCGGCTGTCCGGATCGGTAAATCCACAGACACCTGCTTCATCTCCGTAATAAACCGTAGGTGCTCCTACCCAGGTCATCTGAACTGCCACTGCCTCCCGCATCACTGCAAGATTGATTCCTTCTTCTGCCGCTTTGCTTCCAAGCTGTGCCACTCTCCCTACAATGTGATTCGTTCTGGTCAGGAACCGGGAATGATCGTGGTTAGACAGTTCATTCATCGCCACCTGTAATGACGGGGTCAGCATGCTTGCCATAAAATGATTCATCGTATTGACAAAGTTGTCTGCATTCCCCCACAAGTCTGTCCTGCGCTCATCACTGTGCTTTTCCATTCCTGTCAAGAACCAGGTCAGCGGCTCCATAAAGGCATCATAATTCATCACGCTGTCCCATTCATCGCCCTGAAGCCATTCTCCCGGATCTCCATAGTGCTCCGCCAATATCAGCGCCTGCGGATTGGCACTTTTTACAGCTTTTCTGAAATTCTCCCAGAAGATGTGATTGTATTCATTGCTGTATCCCAGATCTGCCGCCACATCCAGACGCCATCCATCGGCATTATACGGCGGCGATACCCATTTCTTTCCGATGTTTAAAATATATTCCTCCAGCGTGGGAGAATCTTCATAGTTCAGCTTCGGCAGCGTATCATGTCCCCACCATCCGTCATAGTTTTTATTATAAGGCCACGCTTCTTCTCTTTCATCAAAAAAATGAAAGAAATCTCTGTACGGGCTCTGCGCACTGACATAAGCACCTTTTTCGTATTCCGGCTGCGGTTCATAAATCCGTTCCCGGTCCATCCACTTATTGAAAGAGCCACAGTGATTGAACACTCCGTCAAGGATCACCCGCATGCCCCTTGTGTGCATCTCCTCCACCAGTTTTGCAAACAGGCGGTTGCTTGCCTCCAGATTCCGAATGTCCCCTGTCCGCTTCTGATATTTTGTCGCTCTGGTATTGTCCTTTTCTCCCTCTGGAAGAACCTCTCCTCCGTCTTCTATAATCACGCCGTAATGCGGATCGATGTAGTCATAATCCTGAATATCATACTTGTGATTCGACGGGGAAACAAACAGTGGATTGAAATAGATGACTTCAACTCCAAGCTCTTCCAGATAGTCCAGTTTATCCAAAACTCCCTGCAGATCTCCTCCATGAAATCTGCGGATATCCATTGCCGCCGGAAATTCATTCCAGTCTTTCACTTTACAGACCGGCTCTCCGATATAAACGTATTCTCCATCCTCCACATCGTTGGATGGGTCTCCATTGCAGAAGCGGTCTACAAAAATCTGATACATCACAGCGCCTTTTGCCCATGCCGGTGTGGAAAATCCGGGCATGATCCGGAAATTGTAATATTCCACCGGATGTTCCGATACGCCACATCGATGATAGCAGAGCTCTTCACTCTCGCTTTTTATCCGAAAATAATAAACAAACATCGTATCTGTAAGCTGCACTTCTGTTTCATAATAATCAAACACTTCCCCGGAGGATATCTTCTGCATCTGCAGTGCTTCTCCTCCTGAAATCAGACAGACCTCCTGAGCGTCATCTCTTGCCGTTCTGAATCTCAGCCTGACTTTTTCATGGATACCCGGTTCCGCAGGTATGACATAATCCAATGTCCCATCACAGAACAGCGCATTTTTATTCATATAAACCTCCTTTGGGGCAAGCCCCTTAAAATGCCTGCCCGGCATTAAAAACAGCTTGCCCCATTCTACACCTACTTCTCAAAAAGTGCTTCAAACTCACTTCTTGTAATCTTTTCTTTTTCCAGCAATAACTGGGCACAGGCTTCCAGTACAGACTGATGCTCCTCCAGAATTGCTTTTGCTTTCAGATAGCACTCATCAATGATACGTTTGACTTCCTCATCGATTGTTCCCGCCACTTTTTCACCGTATCCTCTGGATGTGTGACCAAAATCACGTCCGATAAAGACTTCATCACTGTCATTGTCATAGTTGATCAGACCAAGACGTTCTGACATACCGAATTTGGTGATCATGGATTTTGCGATCGCAGTTGCCTGACGGATATCCTGAGATGCACCGGTTGTAATATCATCAAAGATCTGTTCTTCCGCTACACGTCCGCCGAGAGACACTGTAATCTCCTGAAGCATATGTCCCTTTGTATTGAACATATCATCTCCTTCCGGAAGCGGCATCGTATAACCGCCTGCTCCTCCTGTCGGAACAATGGACACACTGTAGACAGGTCCCACATCCGGCAGTACATGGAAGAGGATCGCATGTCCCGCCTCGTGGTATGCTGTGATCCGGCGTTCTTTTTCAGAAACCACACGGCTCTTTTTCTCCGGTCCGATTCCGACTTTCACAAACGCATGACGGATATCTGCCTGCTGAATATACACTCTGTTTTCTTTTGCAGCCAGAATCGCCGCTTCATTTAAAAGATTCTCAAGATCTGCCCCTGTAAATCCACTGGTTGTCTGCGCAATCTGTCTCAGATCCACATCATCTCCAAGAGGCTTGTTTCTCGCATGTACTTTCAGGATCTCTTCTCTTCCTTTGACATCCGGACGTCCAACTACCACATTTCTGTCAAAACGTCCCGGACGTAAGATCGCAGGATCCAAAATATCTTTCCGGTTGGTCGCTGCCATCACAATAATACCTTCATTAACACCAAAACCATCCATCTCTACCAGCATCTGGTTCAATGTCTGTTCTCTCTCGTCATGACCGCCGCCAAGTCCGCTTCCTCTGCGTCTGGCAACTGCATCGATCTCATCGATGAAAATGATACATGGGGCATTCTTCTTCGCATCCTGGAACAGATCCCTGACACGGGACGCTCCCACACCGACAAACATCTCTACGAAGTCAGATCCCGAAATCGTAAAAAACGGAACCCCGGCCTCTCCGGCAACTGCTTTTGCAAGAAGGGTCTTACCGGTTCCCGGAGGCCCCTCCAGAAGCACTCCTTTTGGGATTCTTGCTCCCACCTGAACATATTTTTTCGGAGATTTCAGGAAATCGACAATCTCTGCAAGCTCTTCTTTTTCTTCCTGCAGCCCCGCAACATCTGCAAATGTCACTTTCTTATCATTCTCAGAACTCATACGGGCACGACTTTTTCCAAAATTCATTGCTTTTGCATTGGCACCGCCACTCTGTCTGTTCATCATCATCGTAATAAACATGAATCCGACAAGCATCAGCACAACCAGGAGAACCGTCGTACTCAGCACCGAATCCTGAGGGATCGCGCTTATGCGGTATTCCACATCATTTTTATCCAGCAGCTTCTGCGTCTCATTGACATCCGATACGTTGACACGTCCCGTTTCCCTGCTGTCGCGCAATGTCAGTGTGACCACTCCGGTAGGCACTGCCTTATTCTGGTTGATCACCACCTCTGTCACGTTGTCATCCTTTATCTCCTGTTCAAACTGAGTAAAAGTTATCTCCTGCCCGCGCATCTGTACACGGCTCGTCATCCATAGCACAAAAAAGATCACAGCAATAAACACAACCACGGTTGCGCCGCTTATGCCTTTATACTTCTTGTCATTCAATGATACTGCTCCTTCCTATTCCACACCTTCTACGACTCCGATATATGGAAGATTTCTATATTTCTGTGCGTAGTCCAGTCCATATCCGACTACAAATTCGTCCGGTATCTCAAATCCGACATAATCTACTTTTACATCTCTTTCTCTTCTCTCCGGTTTGTCCAAAAGAGTACAAAGCTGAATGCTCTTTGGATTTCTTTTCTTCAGAACATCGATCAGATAATACAGTGTACGTCCGGAATCAATGATGTCTTCCACGATCAGAACATCTTTTCCCTCGATGGATTCATCCAGATCCTTTGCAATTCTGACAACACCGCTGGATGTTGTCGCATCCCCGTAGCTGCTTACACACATAAAGTCCAGAGAAACCGGCACACTGATTCTTTTAGCCAGTTCACACATGAAAAATACTCCGCCTTTGAGTACACAGATCATATGGATCTGCTTTCCTGCATAATTTTCGCTGATCTGTTTTCCCAATGTTTTGATTCTTTCATTTACTTCTTCTTCTGAAACTAACACTTTAATTGTCTCTGCCATGTTTTTTATCCTCCATTATTTTGATCTCTATTATCCTTTTTGTATGTTCAGATATCTGATATCTGCTGCTCATCCGATATCCGACAACCCACAGTATCTGATGCCCCTCGGCGATCAGCAAAATCCGTTCTCTGCTTTTTGCAGGAATCTTCTCATTGATAAAATAAGATTTGAGCTTCTGCGTACCGCCCTGTCTGTTGACACCCAAAACATCCTCCGGCTGTCTCGTTCTTACGGTGAGACTATTTTTTATTATATCATAGTCAAACCATTTCGTGTAGGGGGTTTGCGGTATCTGTTCTATCGAAAAATTCTTATCTTTTTCCCAAATTGTACAGCATATTCGCAGATTCCTGTCTTTTAATCGGGTAATTCCGGGAATTATAAGTTCTTCCCGGCACTCTGTCTGTCTTTCCGCTGTCTGTTTTATCAAAAGTATTCCTTCATAATTCCTCTCTGCACAGATATTGTAGGGAAGATTTCGCTTTCTTCCGCTCTGCTTTTCAAACAACTCCGCCACTGCCGCAACGTGTACAGACACAAGATCCTTTCCTGTTCCCGCCAGATTTTCCAGACACTTCTGAATAATCCCGTTTTGGATGACCGGATCACACTGCATCCATTCATCCCACAGAAGCAAAAGCCCCTCTTCCTCCTGCCTTACCACACATCTGCAATGCGCTTCGATTTCCCGCTCCAGATAATCTCTGATCTGATTTAACTGCTCCATCGTTTCATTCATGTGACGGACGGCCTGCCTGTTGACCTGCTCCTCCAGCATAGGAAGGATCTGATGCCGGATCCTGTTTCTGGTATATTCATCCCCGGCATTGGTCTCATCTTCACAGTAGGAAAGCTGATGTTCTTTCAGATAATACTCAATCTCCTTTCGGTTTATTCCAAGAAGCGGACGGATCATATATCCATTGACCGGCCGGATCCCGGAAAGCCCCCGGATTCCGGTTCCTCTTGCCAGATTCAAAAGCATCGTCTCTGCATTATCGTTCTGATGATGCGCAAGCGCGATCTTGGTCCCCCCATAACGGGCCCGCACCTCCTCAAACGCCGTTCTTCGCACCAGACGCCCTGCCTCCTCCACAGACAGCTTTTTCTGTGCAGCGATTTCTTTTACATTCTCATGATACACAATACAGGGAACATTCCGCTCCCTGCAAAATGTTTCCGTAAACCGTTCATCTCTTTTTGCATTTTCTCCACGAAGCCCGTGATTCACATGCACTGCGATCACATCAAATCCGATTTTTTCCTGCAGTCTCAAAAGTACAAAAAGCAGGCATATCGAATCCGCGCCGCCCGATATCCCTGCGATTACTTTATCTTCTTTTTGCAGCATATGATATTTTTCAATAAAATTTAAAATTTTCTTCTCCATACTGTAAACTATACCGAATCCGTCCCCAAAATGCAAGTATCCTGACAATTCCAGATCCCTACTGCCAGTACTGTCATATCATCCATCGGTTCTTCTCCGGTCCAGTTTAATACCTGCTCCAGAATATGATGCGCAAGCTCTTTGGGATTTCCGCCTGTCGTTCCACCAATGATCGTTTCCATCAGAAGGTCCTGTTCCCCAACCGGGAGAGCATCCAGCACACCGTCCGTTATCATAACAACAAAATCTCCGTCTTCCAGCGTTCTCTGCACAGATTCGATTTCAATGGAGTGCATGACCCCGATCGGCAGACTGGACGAACTGATACGCTCCACTTTGTTTCCTTTTTTGATAAATGTGGAAGAAGCTCCTGCTTTGATCAGACGACATTCTCCTGTATACAGATCAAACATGCTCAGATCCACCGTGGAAAAATGGATTTCCTCACGCCCCATCACCAATGTCGTATTGATCATCTGAATCGCCGCCTTTGCCGGAAATCCGGCTTCCAACAGCTCTTCCAGCAATTCCATGACAAGCGTACTCTCCCGGCATGCCTTCTCTCCGGATCCCATTCCATCGGAAAGCGCCACTGCCAGTTTTCCTCCGCCAAGCTCACGCATCATGAAATTATCACCTGAGATCTTGTTGCAGTCCTTCCCAATCCTTGCCACACCGTAAAGTGTATAAAACACCGGACCTTCCATGCACACAATCGTCTGATATTCTTTCCCCAGCATAAACGCCTGATCACTCTCTGCAATAAACTGCCTCCCCATCACTTCCGAGACAGCCTTTACAAGCGCTTTGATCGTAACGCAGGTATTTTTCACCGCTCTTGCGGTAAGATGTACTTCATATTTTCCTTCTCTGTTCAGGAAAAAACTGCTGTACAGTACACGAATCCCTCTCTTTTTTAAATGAGATGCCAGCTTTTTTTCCAGACGCTCGTCCGAAAATAAACTTTTTTCCAGCTCTTTCGCCGTACTGCGGAGCATATCCGCAAACGTATCCATCTGAACCGCGCACCCTTCCCTGCCAAGTACGATCCGGTTATTCCACATCATATTCTGTCTTGCATCGTGAAATGCACTCAGCATCTCCTGTAAAAATGCTTCCCACCGCAGACACCTCTGCTGAAGCTTCCTTTTTGTTTCTGTATTCAGTTCACTCCCGTAATGATCGATGGCAGATAAAACTTCATATCCCATCTGATAGGTATGTACAAAATCCTCTTCCCAGCACCAGGAACATTTTTCACAGCTTTTGCAGGCTCTTTCTTTTGTCCGGTCAAACATATCCTCAATCTCCTCATTGGAAAATGCGGATTTCTTTTCCTCCAGATGAAGAAATGTCCGGGAAAGCTGTTTGATAGAATCTGCGTATTTTTCAATCTGTGTCACATAGGGGCTGGTGTGCAGTGCCTGTCCATTTTTCATGGCGATGTCCTCCTAGTTCTTATGTATGTAATATTAGAACATGCAAAAAGCCCCAGGAATTTCCCGGAGCTTCTCTTTCGTATCGTCACTATTTTGCCGGCTTGAAAATGATCTCATTCGGATCCACCAGCCCTAATTTTTCTTCTGCAATCTCTTTCACGTAATCGTCTGTCTTCACATACGCTTCGTATGCTTCCACTTCCTTTGCACGCTTTTTCTCTTCTTTAATCTGTGCTTCCAGTTCTGCTTCCTGCTTCTTGTACTGTGCGTTTCTGCTGCGCAGAGATACTGCATTCACTGCAAGTACGCCTACCAGCAATACAAGAATCATACTGATCAGCATCATACTTTTTTTATGATACCGCCATGCAGAATTCGTCTTCCGGCTTTTTGATCTGCCAGCGACTTTCTTTTTCTGAATCGCCATGATACTCACCCTATCAAATCTAACTTCTATTTCCATCCTGCCTGCAAATAAATTTGCCTGACACAAGTATTCTATCTGCTTTTTTCTCTTTTTTCAAGTTATTCAGCCGTTTTAATCAAGATTTCCTTGTTTTTTATGTTTTTTTCAATTTCCTGAAAATTCGTTTCAACAAATGCTGCACCCCCACAGCAGTCAGCAGCCCGGCTGCGATTCCCAGAACAAAGAACCAGCGGATACTTCCATAAGTCGTACAATACATCTGACGAAACACATACGCGCTCACCAACAGCCAAAAGCCGATATCCTCCACACCGACTGCCAGCGGATGATGCCGCACGAGTCTTCGTATCAGCAGCAGAATCTGATAACCGCAAAAAAGTACCATCCCCGTAAGCGCCGCATAGAAAAAAATCACAACTTCTGTTTCAATTCCGAGCATCATAATAACGCCTACTTAAATAATTTTGACAGAAAGCTCTCATTTTGCCCCCCCTGATTCACTCCAGAATAAGCAATACTGTCAATATTTCCGGAAAGGTCTACTTCTCCCTTCTCAACACTGAGCCGGTTCACATGGAGGTCTGTGCCTTTCACCATAAGCATCCCCTGCTCTGTCTCCAGAAGAATCTCATTCAGATCAAACGAGAGAACATCCAGAACTCCGGTAACCATACTTGTCTTTCTGTTATTCACGATCAGTTTATGTGCCTTCGCCGGCATTTGTCGTTCTTCCATACACTTTCCCCTTTCCTTCTGCTTTTCTATATATATGAGGGGTTGTATTATTTTATACCGGAAAAACGAATTTTTCTGTTTTATAAATAGCGGAACAGGTCTTTCGCCTCTTCTTTCTTGGTCGTATCCTGAATATCCAGCACTTCTACTTTCACCGTTTTTGTACCGAACTGAATCTCGATCACATCCCCTACTTTCACTTTTACGGATGCCTTTGCAGGCTTTCCATTCACCAGAACCCTCCCTACATCACATGCTTCGTTGGCTACGGTCCTGCGTTTGATCAGCCTGGAAACTTTTAAAAATTTGTCCAATCTCATCAATCTTTTCTCCTTCCTTCTCCTGTAACTGAAAAGAGAATACAACCGGCTTGTCCGACTGTATCCTCTTATGCATCTTTATCTGTTCGTCAATTATGCGTTTACAGCATCTTTCAGAGCTTTTCCAGCTTTGAATTTCGGAGCTTTGCAAGCTGCGATCTTCATTGTCTTTCCTGTCTGAGGATTTCTTCCTTCTCTTGCTGCTCTTTCGCTTACTTCAAAAGTACCGAATCCTACTAACTGTACTTTCTCTCCTTCTTTTAACTGCTCTGTTACTACATCAACAAAAGCTTTTAATGCTTTCTCTGCATCTTTCTTTGAAATTTCTGCCTGCTCAGCGATTGCTGCGATCAATTCTGTTTTGTTCATGGATAATTCCTCCTCCTTATTATGCTAGAATGATTATTCTAAATTGGTAAAGGCCGCATGTCTCTACCCTTTACATGTCGATACCCTTATGTACTGTTATAACTGGTGAAACTGCTTTTGTCAAGCAGTTTCACAGATTTACCATGCAAAGCGGTACTGTTTACAATAACAGCAATATTTTTACATAATCTTATCAATCATTGCCAGCACTTCTCTGCCCATAGCTGCGGATTTTTCATCTGCATCAGAAAGGGAGGTTCCTTTGATACCGTAGTAGAATTTGACTTTCGGCTCTGTTCCTGACGGTCTCACACATAACCATGCATCATCAGAAAGATCATAGTACAATACGTTCGATGTCGGAAGACCTGTCGAAGATACTTCACCAGTCTGCATATCCTGGATCGTGTCTGCTTTGTAGTCTCTCGCTTTCAGCACTTTGTAGCCTGCGATCTCTGCCGGCGGATTCTTACGGAGTGTCTCAAGGATCTCCTGGATCTTTGCAAGTCCTTCGATTCCTTTGAGTGTGATAGACTGGATATCATCTTTGTAATATCCGTATCTCTCATACATCTCGATCATGGCATCCCAGAGAGTCATGTCTTTTGTCTTGTAGTAAGCAGCTGCCTCGCAGAGTGCCATTGTCGCAACGATCGCATCTTTATCTCTTGCGTGTGTTCCGATCAGGCATCCATAGCTTTCTTCAAATCCAAATAAGTACTCGCCTTTTTTGCTTGTCTCAAATCCCAGAATCTGCTGTCCGATATATTTGAATCCGGTCAGAACTTCAATCAGCCCTGTGTTATAGTAATCTGCAATCGCATCTGCCATATTTGTTGTAACGATCGTTTTGATGAGATATCCATCCTCAGGAAGTCCTCTCAATGCGTTTCTCTGTCCGATCTCATAGTCTGCAAGGAGACAGCCGGACATATTTCCTGTCAGATCGTGATATTCACCGTTTTTATCTTTTACCCGGACACCCAGACGGTCTGCATCCGGATCTGTAGCAAGCACAATGTCTGCATCCACTTCTCTTGCCAGCTTAAGTCCCAGTTCAAATGCCTCTGCCGCCTCCGGATTCGGATAAGAAACAGTCGGGAATTCGCCGTCCGGCAGTTCCTGCTCTTTGACTACGTATACGTTCTCAAAACCGAGCTCTTTTAAAATTCTGCGGGCAGGAATATTTCCCGTTCCATGAAGCGGACTGTATACGATCTTCAGATCTTTTCCAACTGCATCAATGGCATCCTGATGGATCACCTGCTTTTTCAGCTCTGCTATGTAGGCATCATCCACCTCTGCTCCGATCACTTCGTAGAGTCCGGCTGCTTTGGCATCCTCTGCCGGCATCGTCTTCATAGTCGTATAATCTGTCACTGCCTTGACTTCATCCATGATTCCTTTGTCATGAGGCGGTGTGATCTGCGCGCCATCTTCCCAGTATACCTTATAACCATTGTACTCCGGTGGATTATGGCTGGCTGTAATGTTGATTCCGGCAATACATCCGAGTTTTCTGACTGCATAAGAAAGCTCCGGTGTCGGACGAAGAGAATCGAATACATAGGCTTTGATTCCGTTCGCAGCCAGGCAGCATGCCGCTTCCTGTGCAAATTCCGGTGACATCCGGCGTGAGTCAAATGCGATGGCAACTCCTTTTTCTGCGTTTCCACTCTTTAAAATATAGTTTGCCAGTCCCTGTGTTGCCTTTCTCACTGTATAAATATTCATACGGTTCGTTCCGGCTCCGATAATTCCTCGAAGTCCTGCTGTACCAAACTCTAAATCTGTATAAAAACGCTCTTTGATCTCGTTCTCATCTGATGCGATACGCTCCAGTTCTGCTTTTGTATCTGCATCAAAATAAGCATTTGTCAACCACTCATTGTATATTTCTTTGTAACCCATCTTAGGCACCTCCTGCAATATAGTATGGTTCTATTATACAACAGCCGCCTATAAATGAAAAGTGAATATATTTTCTAAAAATCGCTCTTTTTCTGCCTGCTGTCCGATTGCAGTCTGCAGTTTTTCTACACTTTTCTCCGGAATCCGCGCCTTATTGGAGTTCGAATACAGATTTGCTGTCTTCCAGAACTTCTCCGGATAAGCCAGGCAAAGTGCGAGAAATTCCTTTTCCCTGTCCTCCAGAGGACGGACGCTCTCATACATCTCCAGAATCTTTCTTCCCAGACTTTCTTTCCACTGATATTTTTCCATCACCTTTCGCAGGAAATAATACAGATCCTGTACCTGTACATCCATTCTGAAATGCTCAAAATTGGTGACTGCAATCCTGCCGGAACTGATCCAGATGTTGTGATAATTATAATCTCCGTGTATCAGCTTTCCGGCTTTTAGATTGTCTTTGTACAATTCCGGATATCCGGAGCATTCCATCCGTTCTGTCACACTTTGCGCCATCTCATACATTCTCTCAAAATGTGCCAGAAAACGACGCTCAAATTCATTTTTTGTGACCCTGGAACGGATAAATGCCCGCACTTTTTTCAATTCCCGGTTATGCCGCCTTAATTCTGACAGCATATCTCTTCCTGCAAAAGGTTTCAGTTCTATCTCTAAAACAGGTTCATGATCCGAAGCCTGAGGAATCATCTCCTGCATTTTTTCTTTTGTCCACGCACCGTCGCCAAGAATTTCTCCCCAATCCATTCTCTGATGCAAAAGTCCGAGAGCCTGTGCCGCTTCCAGCACATCCCGCTCCCTTCGTACCTCACACTCTCTTCCCGAAACCCATTTTTTCAGCATGTACTTTGTTCCATCCTGGGATACGCTAAAGAGTTTTCCCGCCTTCGTAAAGATGGGTGTGTCCACCTTCATTCCGTGTCTGGATTCCAGATAACAGAGCAAAACATACATCAGAGGTGCGCGCCCAACCGAAATTCCTGCCGGTCCGAGCAGCATCAGTCCCTCCTTTGTATTGCAAAAATAAGCACCCCTTGTCTTGCGGGTGCTTATTACTTCTATGTCATACTGTTCCAGAACTTCTAACTCATATTCTCTCATACTTGCCCCCTGCACTTTGCCCCGCCGAAAGCAGGGCGGATTCATGACTCTTTCTAATCTATGAATCCCGGTGAGCAAGTATGCTAAAAGCCAAATCTTTCTTTCACGTAATCACACAATTTTCCTTTTTGATTCCATGCCGGATCTTCGATCACCATATCCAGCAGCTCATTTAAGAGCGTTCCCAGTTCTTTTCCCGGCGCTATTCCGAGATTGATCAGATCCGTTCCTGTCACTGCCAGATCTTTTAATGTCACACATTCTTTGTTTCGCAGCGTATTTCGATACAGTTCTCTGATCTGAATGATATTTTCCAGCTTTCCTCTGCGTTCATAAGAACTCTGCGCTTTTGTATCTGCAAGCCGGACTGCCAGATAATATGGAAAGAGTTCCACCCCGATCTCATGCATGGCGCGGCGCACGTTCGCTCCGGTCGGTTCCATCCGGTAATCATGATACGCAACAAGCTTTGTTACTTTTCGAATCGTATCATTATCAAATTTCAAACGTTTCATCACTGTTTTTGCAATTTGCTCGCTGGCGATCGCATGCCCTTTGAAATGGTCTCTTCCATTTTCATCTGTGGTCTTCATTACTGGTTTTCCCATATCATGGAACAACATGGTTAGTCTGAGGACTTTATCATTCTTTACATTCTGCAGCGCATGAACTGTGTGTGCAGCTACATCATATTTATGATGTGGCGTATTCTGCTTCACACCGACCATGTCATCCCATTCCGGAAGCACCACTTTTGTGATTCCCAGCTCACAGGCATCCTGAATCCGCTCCGGATGATCGGATACCAGCAGTTTTACCAGCTCTGCCTGAATCCGCTCTGCACTGATCTTTTCCAGATTCGGAGCCAGACTTTTGATCGCTTCTGCGGTCTCCGGCTCGATTGGAAATGCCAGCTGCGCAGAAAAACGTACTGCGCGCAGAATCCGAAGTGCATCCTCTGAAAAACGCTCCTTCGGATCACCCACACAACGGATCAGGTGATAATTCAAGTCCCTCATTCCGCCAAACGCATCCACCAGGCGCTCATCATCATTGTATGCCATGGCGTTGATCGTGAAATCCCGTCTCTTTAAATCTTCCTCCAGCCGGCTTGTAAATGTCACCTCTTTCGGATGACGGCCATCCTCATACAGTCCGTCCACCCGGTAAGTGGTCACCTCAAATCCGTCTTTTCCAATCAGAACTGTTACCGTCCCATGCTCGATCCCGGTGTCCACGGTACGTCGGAAGATCCGCTTCACCTGCTCCGGCTTTGCAGAAGTCGTGATATCCCAGTCCTCCGGTTTTCTGTTCAGAATGGAATCCCGGACACAGCCGCCCACCGCATATGCATCATAACCATGTCTCTGTAAGTTTTTAATAATCAAAACTACTTTTCTTGGCAATTCTATTTTCATTGAAACTCTTCCCCTTTATTCTATGGTCTACCCTGTCTTTCCATTTCTATCTCATTTAAAATTTCAAGTTCACGTTTTTGGCAACTAAGTATTATAACCTGTCTTGACTGTTCGCTCAACCATTTTAGCGTATATTTTAATCTTTTTTCGTCATAACATCCAAACGCATCATCCAGGATCACCGGAACTTCCTCGCCATACAGAATCTCAAGAGCTGCCATTCGAAGCGCAAAATAAACCTGCTCCACGGTTCCCCTGCTGACTCGTTCTGCCGGGATCCGCCGCCCTTCTGATAAAAGGATCAGTTTCAGAGAATCCTCAATCAGAAGCCTTGTATACTTTCCATCTGTCACTTTCGCAAGGATTTTTGATGCTTTTTCATTCAGTACTGTACCGAAATCTTTTGACATGGATGCCGCTGCCTTCTCCATTGTCTCGGATGCAATCTCCAGTGCCCGTGCCGTCTTTTTCAGCCTCTGCTCCTCTTCTCCGGAAAAATCCAGCTCCTCCAACTGTTCTTTTACATTATTTAAACTGATGTGCTTTTCCTTCTGTTCCTCCCCGATGCGCTGCAGCGTCCAGTGCAGCTTCTGCTTTTTCTCCCTGTAACCGGATTCCATCGTTTCTCGTTCTTTGATCCGGACACTTTTTTGTGTCTGCGCGTCTTTCATTCCCCAAATAAGAAACAAAATACTTACCATGACTGGAATCAATGTATATACACTGTGCAGAAGCATGCCAACTGCCAACAGACATATGGCTGCGATTATCTGCCAGCTGATTTTTTTCTTCTCCTCTTCTGTCACATGCTCAGGTTCTCTTAAATCTGCAAGCTGCCGCTTCTTTTCCTGCATCTCTGACTCCAAACGCATCTTTTCCTGCTGAATATACTGATATTTTCGTTGAAGTGCCTGCCGTTTCTCTGCTTTTTCCGATTCCAGCTGCTTCCATTTCCGGGTGATTTCCTTTTTGCGCTGCTTTAAGCGCTCCTCTGCCCCTGCCAGATCTACTCCGCTGTTTCCTGTTTCGTAATAATTTGCTGCATAATTCTGAAGCTCTGCCGCCAGACTTTGCCCGGGTCTTGCTCCAAGCTGTCCAATCGCTGCCGTATTTTCAAACTGTTCCGCTGTCAATCCATTTAACAGCATATACAGATCACCATGCTCCACAGAAAGTTCCTCACCGTCGTCCTCGCAGATCAGCACTGCGCCTTTTGTGTACCGGTCAAAACGCCGTTTCAGACAAAAGGTCTTCTCACCACAGGAAAACCGCATCGCTCCGGCGTATTCATTCGGATTCTCCCACGGTTCAAACCGGCTGAACGCATCGTTGTGCGCCGCTTTTCCCCGTCCTCTTTCCATCCCGAAGAGCATCGCTTTTAAAAATCCGTAAATCGTGGACTTTCCGAATTCATTTTCTCCATAGAACACCTGAATCCCGTCCCGAAACACAAATCTCTGATTTGAAAATTTTCCAAAGTTTTTGATCTCAATCTCTTTTATCTTCATGCCTTCTCCTACTGCCGGTTTGCCATCAATGCCTGAATTCCTTCACAAAGCGCCTCATACTCTACGCTTCCTGTCTCACATCCCCCAAACGCTTCAATGTATTTTCCGATCAGATTCTCCTGATTTGCCTTCCACAGTTCTTCAAAATCATAATCCGGAATCGTCTCATCCACAATTTCCAGAATATTCCCATATCTATCCTTGGAACCCGTATCAAATTCAATATCCGGATCCCTCTTTCCCGTCAGAATGAATTTGTAGAGATTCTCTCTTCCATGCTCCTGAATCTGTCCCCGGATCAGTTCCCGCACTTCTGCATTTCCCATCCGGCTCTCTGTCTCGAGCACCAAATGCAGATATTCCCGTTTTGCCAGTGGTACAAATTCAAATCTAGTGCCTCTTTCTGAAATCTCTCCCCTGATAAATCCATGCTTTCCTGTATCATTCTTATCGGTCGGTTCCAATGCACCCGCATATGCTGCAAGTCCCGGGATCACCTGCTGCGGCTTGTGGATATGCCCCATGGCAATATAGTCGAATCCGCTTTTTTCCAACAGACTTTTCTGTATCGGAAGATGTTTTTCATCTCCGCCGTGAACCAGAAGAATCTCATACTTTGCGTCTCCTTCCGCACGGATCCCTCCATCAAAAGGTGTCAGTATCTCCCGTGACTCATAGCTGAATCCCGTCACTGCCACATCAAGATCCTCAAAGATCACACACTCCGGCTCTTTGTCAAACAGCGGATATACATTGCTGCTCCACTGAAAGCTCCGGTAGTAAGAATCCTGCTTTAAAAAATCATGGTTCCCGGCAATCAGAACAACCTTTGTCCGGGAAAGTCGGGAAAAATAATAATCCACTTCTTTTAATTCTTTCTTCAGCGGCTGTCTGTGGAACAGATCCCCCGCAATGAGAAGCAGATCCGTCTGTTCTCGCTCACAGATGTCGATCACTTCCGCAAAGGTATCCCACAATTCCTGCGGCCGCACCTTTGAATAAGCGTCTCCCGCATCCGGAGACGCACCCAGATGAACATCCGCAATGTGAATCCATTTTACCATGGTATCTCCCTCCTGTCTCTTTTATCAGCAAAGAGGGTGCTCAAAAGCACACTGCCTTTGGCCACCCTCTTTCAATTCTCTTATAGACTTCTCCCTGGAAATCTTATAAATCACAGTTATTTACAGTTCTCGGGAACGGAATCACGTCACGGATATTGGACATACCTGTCAGATACATCACACATCTTTCAAATCCAAGACCAAATCCTGCATGTCTCGTAGAACCATATTTTCTCAGGTCCAGATAGAACTTGTAATCCTCCTCGTTCAGATCCATCTCTGCCATTCTTGTGCGAAGTTTTTCGAAGTCGTCCTCTCTCTGGCTTCCTCCGATGATCTCTCCGATTCCCGGTACCAGACAGTCTACTGCTGCCACTGTCTTGCCGTCATCATTCTGTTTCATATAGAATGCTTTGATCTCCTTCGGATAGTCTGTCACGAATACCGGACATTTGTAGATCTCTTCTGTGAGATAACGCTCATGCTCTGTCTGCAGATCTGTCCCCCAGGAAACTTTATATTCAAACTTGTCGTTGTTCTTCATCAGAATATCAACCGCTTCTGTGTAAGTCACTCTTGCAAAGTCTGAATTTACCACATTGTTCAAACGGTCAAGCAGTCCCTTGTCCACAAATGAGTTGAAGAAGTTCATCTCTTCCGGAGCATTCTCCAGAACATAGGAGATTACATATTTTAACATGGACTCTGCCAGATCCATATTGTCTTCCAGATCTGCAAATGCAATCTCAGGCTCGATCATCCAGAACTCTGCCGCATGTCTTGTCGTGTTGGAGTTCTCGGCACGGAATGTCGGTCCAAATGTATAAATGCTCCTGAATGCCTGTGCAAATGTCTCTCCGTTGAGCTGTCCGCTCACTGTCAGGTTCGTCTCTTTTCCAAAGAAATCTTTGCTGTAATCAATGCTTCCGTCTGCGTTCTTTGGTACATCCTTCAGATCCAGTGTCGTCACCTGGAACATCTCACCTGCACCTTCACAGTCACTTCCTGTGATCAGTGGTGTGTGTACATACACAAATCCTCTCTCCTGGAAGAACTGGTGGATCGCATATGCGATCATGGAACGTACTCGAAATACGGCCTGGAATGTGTTCGTTCTCGGACGTAAATGAGAGATTGTTCTCAAATATTCAAAGCTGTGACGCTTCTTCTGCAGCGGATAATCCGGTGCGGACGCTCCCTCTACTGTCACTTCGTCTGCCTGAATCTCAAACGGCTGTTTTGCCTGTGGTGTCGCTACCAGTGTACCGGTCACAATGATCGCTGCTCCGACATTCTGTCTGGAGATCTCATCAAAATTCTCCATTTTGTCATGATATACCACCTGCAGAGGCTCAAAATAAGAACCGTCATTTACCACGATAAATCCAAATGTCTTGGAATCGCGAATACTGCGGATCCATCCCCCTACAGTCACTTTTTTATCCAGATACTGTTCTCTATTTTTAAATAATTCCCGAACTGTCACTAATTCCATACCGCTCACTCCTTCTTTTCAAATCTGTCTCTGCCGCAAAACGGACATTCAATAAAGGCTATTATATCATATATCCTATGCTTTTGTCCACCGGTGTATCGTGTCTGTTCCCGGACTGCACAATTCCAGAACCGTATGATCTTCACTTAATGTATACTCATATTCCAGACTGCCGCCCTCCATGACCAGATTCAGTTTCAAAATACCTTCTGCATCTTTGACAACGCCAAATGTTCCCTTTGTTTTTCCTGAGGATCCTTTGATCACAACAGTTCCGTCTTTTTTGAATGTGTATTCATTCTCATTGTCATCTTTCCAGGTTCCCAGAAGCCCGGATGCCTGTGCATCTGATATGTCAATACGCTCGATGTCCGACTGAAACAATTCCATATCCTTGCCTCCGTCCAGTGACTTGAGCTTCAGACCATACCCAGTCGTATCATCCTCAATCGTATACAACTGTTCTTTCTCTTCCCCGTCCATCTTGATCCCCATTGTAATATTGTCATCTTCGTCAAATCCACACTCAAACGTAAGTGCTTTTCCGTCCAATGTACCGGTTCCATCCTCCTTCAGATCATAAATCGATTCTGTTCCGACCACATCCCACTTCTTTGCCAGAACCTTTGTTACTGCCTCACTCGGCAGAATATAGCCGTCACCAAGCTTTTCTTTCAGTTCATCAGATGCCTGATTCACTTCTTCTGTTTTCGATGCTGCCGGCTTCTCCTCTTGTTTGCTGCCCTGACATCCGGTCATCGTGATCGCTGCTGCCAGGATCAGCACTGCTGCTAATTTTTTCATATGATTCCTCTCCTGTTGATTGTTCGTTTCTCATACGCATAAGGATACCATAATCGGAGAGTTTTTTCCATTTTGTTTCAAAAACTCTGCTAAAAAAGATAAGATTTAAACTTGAAAGAGACATAGAAAGAAACAGAAGCACAAAATGACTTTTCTCATCTCATGCTTCTGCCTTATATTACTCTATATTCTTACTCCTGATCCTGGCCTTGCCCAACAGCAACAGTCGGATTATGCAGCAATTTATGCTCCTTGCCTTTTAAAATTCCATTATATACCGTTGCCACGATCGGATTCTCATTGGACAGCTTGATCTGTGCCATGCTGTCGATCTTGTAAATGCCTTCCAGACGGGCTTTCTTCGTCCTCGGCCCGATCGGAACCGGCTGTCCGCCGCCCGCAATGCATCCTCTCTTGCATGCCATCACTTCTACAAAGTCATAATGCACTTCTCCGTCTTTCATCTGATCCAGCAGTTCTTTGGCACAATGCAGTCCATTGACGACTGCAATCTTTACTTCTCGCCCGTTCAGATCTACCGATGCCTCCTTGATTCCGTCCACACCGCGGATTCCGGTAAAACTGATTGCATCCAGCACTTCCGAACTGCTGTTGTTTTTCAGCCGGCGCAAAACAGCTTCTGTCACGCCACCGGTCACACCAAAGATTGCTCCTGCACCGGATGAAAGTCCAAACGGCATATCCAGCGCTTCCGGTTCAATCCTGGAAAGATCAATACCAGCTTCCTGAATCATCCGTGTTACTTCTGTTGTTGTAAGTACATAATCTACATCCTGCTTTCCTTCGGTAAAATGCTCCGGACGTTTGATCTCTGCTTTCTTTGCAGTACACGGCATGATCGAAATCACAACTGTTTTGCGGTTCTTCGTTCCTTCCTGCGCTGCCTTTTTCTCTTCTGTTCTGGCTTCTTCTTTCAGAAGCGCCCCAAACATCGCCTGCGGGGAACGGCAGGTGGAGAGATTCTTGCGAAACTGGGGATAACGGTTCTCACAGAATTTTACCCATGCCGGACAGCAGGAAGTAAACAGCGGAAGATTCTCCCCGGATTCCAGACGCTCTACCAGTTCTTTTGACTCTTCCATCACGGTAAGATCTGCTCCGAAATTGGTATCATAGATTTCGTCAAATCCAATCATTCTCAGAGCTGCCACCAACCGCCCCAGCGTATTCTCACCTTTCGGAATTCCAAATTTGTCACCAATTGCCACGCGGACTGCAGGCGCAATCTGTGCGATCACACGGGTATCTTTATCTGCCAGAGCTGTCCAGACAGGAGAAATATCCTGCTTAATACTGATGGCTCCGGTCGGACATACAACCCGGCACTGTCCGCATCCCACACAGTCTGTCTGAGACATCGCCCGGTCAAATGCCGGCATTACCTGCATCTTGGAACCACGGAAGGCAAAATCAAGAATCCCCAGTCCCTGGATCTCCTCACAGGTTCTTACACAATCTCCACACAGAATGCATTTGTTGGGATCTCTCACAATACATTCTGAAGACTCATCCAACGGCAGAATTGGTTTGTGATTCTCAAATCTTACCTCGTCAATCCCCAGCTGGCGGGACAGTGTCTGCAAAGTACAGACTCCGTTCTCGGTACAGGTCGTACAGTCTCTGCAGTGAGAAGAAAGCAGCAATTCGAGGATCATCTTTCTGTGATGCTGCAGCCGTGGTGTATGCGTATAGATCACCATTCCATCTCTTGGTACTTCGGAGCAGGATGCAAAAATCTTCCCTCTGTCATCTTCCACCACGCACATACGACAGGCGCCGTATGTTGACAGTTCCGAATGATAGCAGAACGTAGGAAGATCAATTCCTGATTTTCGGATTACAGAAAGGACATTTTTCTCATCTGTAAATGCTACCCGTCTGTTATTAATTGTCATATATCCCATATCTTCTGCCTCCTACTCTTCTATATGAATGGCACCAAACGCACAGGAACTCTCACACGCTCCGCACTTGATGCACTTGTCATTGTCAATTACAAACGGTTCTTTGATTCTTCCGCTGATCGCTCCCACCGGACAGTTTCTTGCGCACTTGGAACATCCCTTGCAGCGCTCCGGACTGATAATGTATCTTCTAAGTGCAGTACAAGTATGAGAAACGCACTTCTTATCCACCACATGCTCCACATACTCATCCCGGAACAATTTCAATGTACTCACAACAGGCAGAGCCGCACTCTTCCCGAGACCGCAAAGAGCTGTCTCTGTAATCATATTTGCCAGTTCCTCCAGAAGATCCAGATCTTCCAGTTTTCCGTTGCCTGCCACGATCCGCTCCAGAATCTCCAGCATCCGCTTGGTACCTTCCCTGCACGGCACACATTTTCCACAGCTCTCATTCTGCGTAAAATTCATAAAGAACCGGGCAACCTCCACCATACAAGTGTGGTCATCCATGACAACCAGACCGCCGGAACCGATCATTGCTCCCATCTTCTTAAGAGAATCAAAATCCAGATTGACATCCAGATGCCTTGTAACCAGACATCCGCCGGACGGTCCGCCGATCTGTACTGCCTTAAATTTACCGTCCTCTTTGATTCCGCCGCCGATATCGTAAATCACCTCTCTTAAGGAAGTCCCCATCGGCACCTCGATCAGACCGGTATGCTTCACACTTCCGGTCAGCGCAAATGCCTTTGTACCCGGACTGTTCTCAGGTCCAATACTCTTAAACCATCCGGCTCCCTCATTGATGATCATCGGGACATTGGCAAATGTCTCTACATTATTAAGCACCGTAGGTTTCGCAAACAATCCCTTCTCTACAGTACGAGGAGGTTTCACACGCGGCATTCCTCTGCTTCCTTCAATGGACGCTGTCAATGCACTTCCCTCGCCGCAGACAAATGCTCCCGCCCCGCGATTGATATGGAGATGGAATGAAAAATCTGTACCCAGAATGAGATCACCTAAAAGTCCGCACTCTTCTGCCTGGCTGATCGCCAGCTTCAACCGACTGATCGCCAGCGGATACTCTGCCCGCACATAAATATAGCCATCTCTTGCACCTACCGCATAAGCCCCGATCATCATACCCTCGATCATCTTGTGCGGATCGCCTTCCATAATACTGCGGTCCATAAAAGCTCCCGGATCCCCCTCGTCTCCGTTACAGACAATGTAACGCACCTTCTCCGGCTGGCGTGCTACCTGTGACCACTTATATCCGGTCGGGAATCCGCCGCCTCCCCGGCCTCGTAAGTTGGATTCCGAAATCTCCTCGATCACCTGTGCAGGAGTCATCTCAAAAAGCACCTTCTCCAGGGCACGGTATCCGCCTGCAGCTATGTATTCCTGAATATGCTCCGAATCGATATGTCCGCAGTTTTTGAGAACATTTCTTGTCTGCTTTTTATAAAACGGGATCTCTTCCTGTTTCTTATATTCAATTCCATCCTGTTTAAATAAGAGATGCCGAATCACATCTCCCCGTTCAATTGTCCGGTGAAAAATCTCTTCACAATCACTCAACTGGACTTTGGTATACAAAATCCCCATCGGTTCAATCCGCATCAGCGGTCCCATTTCACAAAACCCATGACATCCGCTCTTTTTCACTTCCACAGGTCCCGTCTTTTGTTCTGCCTCTGTGTGAGCGATCTCCGGTCCAAAGAACACATCCACATCCGGATTCTCTGCGGTGAGCTCACACATTTTCTCATAAATCTCCCCGGAACCACCTGCCAGACAGCCGGTTCCCGCACAGATTAAAATCCGGCATCGGCTTTTTTCAATCTTTTCTGAAGTTTCTTTTCGGACCTGCTGCAGAATCTCTCTGTTTTCAATTCTCTTCATATGCCTTACGCCCCTCTCAACTCGTGAATCAGTTCCGCTGCCGCATCCGGCGTCATCTTCGGATAAACCGTATCATTCACTGTCAAAACAGGCGCAAGTCCACAGGCTCCTAAGCAGGAAACCGTCTCAACAGTAAACAGCATATCATCTGTTGTATTCTTCTCTCCGGAAATCCCCAGCTCACTGTAGAGCCTTTCCAGAATCGGAATTGATTTTCTCACATGACATGCTGTACCATTACAGACCTTAATGACATATTTTCCTTTTGGTTCAAATGAGAAATTCTCATAAAATGTTGCCACACTGTACGCTTTGGCCTCACTGATGCCGATTTTTTCCGCAACATAGCTTAAAAGCTCTGGCGGCAGGTAGCGATATTCGCTCTGGATATCCTGAATGATCGGAATCAGAGATTCCTGATAAGCTCCATGTGATGCAACGATCTCATCTGCTTTGTCATAGTAGCTTTGATCTAACATATAATCCTCCTTTTGGTACATTTTTGTATATTTTATTACATTTTCAGTGCCTCTTGCGTAATATTATATGTTAGAACATACAATCATTCAATATTTTTTATCCAGTTTTCTATGAACATTTTGTAAACCATTACTGTTCACAGTAACTGTGAACTTTCTCCAAACTCAGGATTTTAAAAAAGAACAAAAGCAGAAGAACAGCTTTGCATTTCACAGCCAAGTCTGAGCCACGCGATCGCACAGCTGGAAAAAGAGCTGGGGATCCCGCTGTTTGAAAAAAACGGAAGAAATACAACCCTGACACGATTCGGAGAAGAATTTCTCTCCTGTGCGGAACACACGCTGTCTACTCTGGATGAAGGAATCACAACACTCCACAGAAATGCACGGGGCGAAGGTCTGATCCGCATCGGAATGCTCAGGACTCTTGGAATCGAATACATTCCCCGTCTGGCCGCCGTTTTCCTGAAAGCGAACCCGGGACAGGACATCCAGTTTACTTTTCATACAGGTGTCACACAATATCTTCTGGATGGTCTGGCTGCACGAAAATATGATCTTGTATTCTGCTCTCAGCCATCTGAAGAACACAAATTTACAGCGGTTCCGATACAGAAGCAGAATCTGATCCTGATCACACCGCAGTCTCATCCACTGTCTGCTAAGGACAGCGTGGATCTTGTCGAGACCATTCCTTATCCGCAGATCTTCTTTGAAAAGAGCGCCGGTATCCGAAATGTCATTGACCAGATGTTTGCCAGGACAGGCGACTCTCCTAAAATAGCCTATGAGACCGAAGAAGATCAGGTCATTGCAGGTCTGGTCGCACAGGGATTCGGTATCGCTGTTGTACCTTATATGGATATTTTACAGAAACTGAACGTCAACATTCTTCAGATCCGCTCTCCAAATTATGAGCGGGCATTCTTTATGGTGCATAATGACTGCGTATTTATACCGCCTGTAGTACAGAAATTCCGTCAGTTTGTGTTGGATGACGGGATGATGCTGACAGAGGAACCTGCCTGATTATACAAAAACATGATCTGCTCTCAGACAATCCTCTATCTGAAAACAGATCATGTTTACGTTCTATTATAAATAAAATACTTCAATTACATCCGGGAATGTTTGTTCCGAATACTCTCTATATGAGATTTTTTTATTTTACAACTACCTTCCTGAAGTTTTTCTTACCTTTTTTCAGAACGATACCCTCTCCTGACAGTGCATCTTTTGTAAATACCGCATGAATGTCTGCAACTTTCTCTCCGTCTGCTGCAACTCCACCCTGCTGTACCGCACGTCTCGCCTCAGATTTAGATGGAACCAGACCACTCTTTAAGAGCAGTGTCAGAATATCAATCTCATTTCCTTCAAAATCTTCTTCTGTCAGCTCTGCTGTCGGCATCTGTGCTGCATTTCCCTGGCTGAACAATGCTCTTGCACTCTCCTGTGCCTTATTTGCTTCCTCTTCTCCATGTACCAGCTTTGTCAGTTCAAATGCAAGGATTTCTTTGGCGGTGTTAAGCTGTGCACCTTCCCATGAATCCATCTTGTCAATCTCTTCCAACGGAAGGAATGTCAGCATACGGATACATTTCAGAACATCTGCATCTGCCACATTTCTCCAGTACTGATAGAAGTCAAACGGAGAAGTCTTGTTTGGATCAAGCCATACCGCACCGGACTGTGTTTTTCCCATTTTCTTTCCTTCAGAGTTCAGAAGCAATGTGATCGTCATCGCACTTGCATCCTCTCCCAGTTTCCGGCGGATCAGTTCTGTTCCTGCCAGCATGTTGCTCCACTGGTCATCCCCGCCAAACTGCAGGTTACATCCGTATTTCTGGTACAGTGCATAGAAATCGTACGCCTGCATGATCATGTAGTTAAATTCCAGGAAACTTAATCCTTTCTCCATTCTCTGCTTGTAACACTCTGCTGTCAGCATACGGTTTACACTGAAATGTGCACCCACTTCACGAAGCAATTCTACATAATTCAGATCCAGCAGCCAGTCTGCATTGTTTACCATCAGGGCTTTTCCTTCAGAGAAATCAATAAATTTACTCATCTGTTCTTTAAAACAGTCACAGTTGTGCTGAATCTGCTCCGGTGTCATCATAGAACGCATATCCGTTCTTCCGGAAGGATCTCCGATGTATCCTGTACCGCCTCCGATCAGCGCGATCGGTTTATTTCCTGCCATCTGCAGACGTTTCATCAGACAAAGTGCCATAAAGTGTCCTACATGAAGACTATCTGCTGTTGGATCAAATCCAATATAAAATGTTGCCTTTCCTTCATTTACCAGTTTGGAGATTCTCTCCTCGTCTGTCACCTGCGCGATCAGACCTCTTGCTTTCAATTCGTCATAAATCTGCATCTTTTGCATCCTCACTTTCCTAAAATATAAAAAGAGCCTTCATCCGAAAGGACGAGGGCTCATAAGCTCGTGGTACCACCTTTTTTCACAGACGACTCGCGCCATCTGCCTCTGTGAGTCAATCTCGCACCTTTTCGATACTCAATCACTCAGTGCAGTAACGTGCACCAATCCGTCACAGCCTACTTTCCTGTAAGAGTTCGGTGTGAAGCTCTGAGATGTATTCATACAAGATGTCTTCCTGCGCCTCTCATCAGCCGGCTGCTTTCTGTCTTCGTCCATTCCTGTACTACTTGTTCTCTTCTTTGCCTGTTTCATATACTATCGAAATCTTATCCCATTCCCCCTTGTTTGTCAAGGCTGATTTGAGATTTTCTAAAGTTCCTGCAGCACCTGCACTGCTTTACGGATGTTCTCTGCCGAAGTCTGCCAGATCTCAAATTCACTGAATCCCGGAATCCCCATCGGTACACCTTCTCTCCGAAACTCCATCCGGCTGTCAATCACGACTTTTCCGGACATATGGTATGCCTTCGCATTTGTGTAAGGAGCCAGTTTTGCGATACTCTCCGGATTGATACCTGCCCCCGCCAGAATCTCGATCCTGCCTGCACTTTTCTTCACCAGATCCTTGATCAGATCACGTCCCTCCCAGGCAGAGCTTTTCTGTCCGCTTGTAAGGATCGTATCAATCCCCAGTGAAATACACTGCTCCATTGCCTCATAAGGATCCCGGCAAACATCAAAGGCACGGTGCAGCGTAATTCCCATGTCCCCCGCTTCTTCCACAAGAGCCTTCATCTGCTCCATATTCAACGTTCCGTCCGGATTCAAAATTCCAATCACAATGCCGTCCGCCCCCAGTTTACGGAACATTCTGACTTCATCCAGAATTATACGAAACTCGTAGTCATCATAACAGAAATCCCCAAATCTTGGACGAAGAAGTACACGCACATTTAAACCTGTCTGCTCCTTCACCTGACGGAATAAGGATTCTCCCGGAGAAGTCCCTCCGATCACCAGATTGGAACAGAGCTCGATTCTGTTCGCTCCGCCTTTTTTCGCTTCGATCGCGGACTGCACACTGTCCGCACATGTCTCTAAAATGTAATTCATTTTGGTCTGCCTCTCTACAATTTTTGATTTTTATTTTCACTTATTTCTCTTATCAAGAAAGGTAAGCAACGCAATATAATAACTTCGTATGCTGCCCTGTGCGCCCCCTTGTCACAGGTCTTTCCTGTTTGAGAGTCTATCATACTTTCCATTTGATTTCAACAAACTTCTTATCCCCCCACTCCACTCAAAAAGGCCGCTTACAGCGGCCTCATGAGTAAAGGGATTTAAATTTTGATTTTATTTACACAATTTTTTGAACTCGTCAGCTACGAACTGAACTTTTGTTCCGATGATAACCTGTACGGATGTTTTTCCAGGACGGATTACTCCTGCAACACCTGCAGATTTGATCTTCTTCTCATCTACTTTTGTGTAATCTTTGATTTCAAGACGAAGTCTTGTGATGCAGTTGTCGATGGATGCTACGTTTTCTTTTCCGCCGACACCCTCCAGAACAATTTTAGCAACTTCTGTGAAGTTATTATTTGCAAGTTTTACTGTTGTCTCATCTACATCATCATCCTCGCGTCCCGGAGTCTTTAAGTTGAACTTCACGATTGCGAAGCGGAACACTACGTAGAATACGATGAATGCTGCGATTCCAAGAGGAATGATCATCCATGTTTTCTGAGCAGCCGGAAGGGATGCTGAGAATAACAAGTCTGTCGCACCTGCTGAGAACATGAATCCTGCGCGGAATCCAACCAATGTTGTAATTGTTACGAAAATACCATACAGTAAAGCATAGATTACGTACAGAACTGGAGCAAGGAACATGAATCCGAACTCGAACGGCTCTGTAACACCACACACAAACGCTGAAATTGCTGCTGATGCAACAAGACCAATTACAATTTTTCTCTTAGCAGGTTTTGCCGTATGTACCATAGCAAGCGCAGCACCCGGAATACCGAACATCATACATGGGAAGAATCCTGACATGTACATACCAAGACTCCATGAAACGTCTGCTGATGTCTCACCTGCCCAGAAATGTGTAATATCTCCAAGACCGATCGTATCGAACCAGAATACGTTGTTCAGTGCATGGTGCAGACCGAATGGGATGAGCAGTCTGTTGAAGAATGCATAAATACCAGCTCCAACAGCATCCAGGCTTACGATAGCTTCTCCAAGTGCAACCAGTGCTCCAAAGATCACCGGCCATACAAACAGCAATACAACGGATGCAAGGATAGATACAACACCGGCTACGATTGCCACACAACGTTTGCCACTGAAGAATGACAGCCAGTCAGGAAGCTGTGTATTTTTAAATCTGTTGTAGCACATAGCTCCGATCAGACCTGCGATGATACCGATGAATGGGTTTTCAATTTTGTCAAATGCCAGTGTTGAAGTCTCTGACAGCGTTCTGATGACAGAAACGTTTGCTGTAGAAAGCAGGTTTGTAATCATCAGCCAGGAAGCCAGCGCAGAAAGAGCAGCTGTACCATCATTATCATCTGCCATACCAACACCAATACCGATCGCGAACAGGATTGCCATATTATCGATCAAAGCTCCCCCTGCTTTTACCAGATAAAAACCAATCTGCTGAATGATACCGTTAATTTCTCCACCCTGCATTGTAGCCGGACACATCCAGTATCCAAGTCCCATCAGGATACCACAGATTGGCAGACATGCTACCGGGAGCATTAAGGATTTACCTAATTTTTGTAAAAATTTCATTTCTTTTCCTCCTTCTCAAAATCCTTTTCCTTATTGGAATCCCTTTATTTATTTTAATCCGGCAAGTACCACCGGTTTAAAACCATATCTATAAAACTATTTTTCTTCTACGGTCAGAACATCATCTCCGGCGTTGACCTCTTTGTCTGCCTGGGCTGTCACAGCCGCATAATCTGCTGTGTTGCAGATCAGCATCGGTGTGATGATATCATATCCCGTAGCTTTCACCTTCTCAAGATCTACTGTCAAAAGCAGATCTCCCTTTTTCACGGTATCTCCGGCTTTTACATGACCTTCGAATCCCTCTCCTTTTAACTGTACCGTATCCAGTCCCACATGAATCAGAACCTCTGCCCCAAAATCTGTCGTCAGACTGATCGCATGAAGGGTATCAAATACCATTCCGATCGTACCGTCTGCCGGCGCATAAATTTTGCCTTCTGATGGAATCACCGCAACTCCGTCTCCCAGAATCCCCTCACTGAATGTCGGATCGCTGACTTCTTTGAGAGAAACTGCCTTCCCTTTTGCCGGTGCTCCTAATACATGTGCCTTATCTTTTTTCTTCTTAAAAAGTCCAAACATCTTTCTTCCTCCTTTTATTCTTCCGCAGTCGTCACTCTCCGGATGTGGATCGCCAGATACATGATCTCCTCTCCTGACAGGCTGCACTTTGTCTCTTCTTCAATATATGCAGCAACCATCTTGCTGCAGTCATATTCTTTCTGATATTTTTTCTGCATCAGCTCCGCCAGTTCAGACTCCTCATCCGGAAGAAGCTCTTTTCGGTAGACCCGCTGAAGCAAAAACTTGATATGTGTTACAAATCTCTCATAATGGAGAGATGTTTCATCCAATTCAATCTGAAGCTTCTCTTCTACAATTTCCAGTATCTTTTTTACCAGATTCGGAAACTTCACTGCATCCCGAATATCTGTTCCATATTCTGCGTTCAAGAAATGAAGTGCGATAAATCCCGCCTCATCCTCTGGAAGCCGGATCCTCAGCTTTTCTTCAATCGTCTTGACCGCATACATTCCCAATTCATATTCCCTCGAGTAAAACCTCTTAATCTCCCATAACAATGCATTTTGCGGCTTAATCCCCTGCTGATATCTTGTGATCGCGAAATTAATATGATCTGTCAGTGTCACATATATACTCTGATTGAGCTTTAACTTCAGATTTTCTTTCGCATAGGTGATGATATCACTGGATACCTTTACATGCTCAAGCGGCATGTCTGCAAGAAGATCTTTAAACTGTTCTGCAAGTGTCTGACTTTTGATCCGGAACACTTTCTCAATCTTGTTCTCCTGAATCTGCTTGCCGGGCTTCATACCAAACCCAAGCCCGCGTCCCATGACAACAACTTCTCTTCCTTTGCTGTCTACAGCCGACACGATATTATTATTTATAATTTTTTCAATTAACATTCTATACCGAATCCTCTTTTATACGAATCTTTTTCCTGTTCTGTCAGTTGTGTCTGGAGTTCCCCGTAAAATAATAAAAACCAGCTTTTACAAGAGAATAAACCTATGGTATTACTCTCTCGTAAAACTGGTTTTGCCTGCCTGACAGTAACAATCCAATTTGATTCAATTCGTTATATAAACTATACCAGAGGTGACACCTCAAGTCAACCTTCCGGCAGCTCCGAATTTAGATTTTGGTAATATTGTTTATATTTTTTTTATATTTTCGTATAAATGTACCAACGCTTTTTTATCTTGGGATTTTAGACAGTGCCGCCTCATCTGCCACCAGTGTCACATCGCTGTGCATCTGCAGGATCGATGCCGGAACCTGTGGTGTAACCGGTCCGAAAAATGCATCTCTTACAATATCTGCCTTATCTTCTCCGCTGACAATGATCAGAATCTTCTTTGCCTGCATGATCGTTCCGATTCCCATCGTATATGCCTGTCTCGGAACCTCATCTGCGGATGCGAAGAAACGCTTGTTTGCCTCGATCGTGCTCTCTGTCAGATCTACACAGTGTGTCGTCTTATCAAATGCATCTGCAGGTTCATTAAATCCGATATGACCATTGTGTCCCAGTCCGAGAAGCTGAATATCCACACCGCCGAGAGAACGGATCAGTTCTTCATAGCGCGCACACTCCTTTTCTCCATCCGGCTGTGTACCATCCGGCACATTTGTATTCTCTTCCTTGATGTTTACATGATTAAACAGATGCTCATGCATGAAGTAGTAATAGCTCTGGTCATTTTTACGGTCCAGTCCTTTGTATTCATCCAGATTGACAGAAGTCACCTGAGAAAAGTCCAGATCCCCTTTTTCATACCATTCTACCAGCTTCTCATATGTACCGATCGGTGTGGAACCTGTTGCCAGTCCCAGTACACAATCCGGTTTCATGATCACCTGTGCAGACAAAATATTCGCTGCTTTTTTGCTCATATCATTGTAGTCTTTTGTTGCAATAATCCTCATGTTCCATTTCCTCCTCAATGCATGTAACTTATATTTTCTGTCATTCTATTTTTCAATGAATAAACCTTGTTTATTATATCCTTAATTTAACATTTCTACAACAAATAATTTCTACTTATGAAAACGCTCATATGATAAAGTAGCATATATTGTATGTCTGGTTAATGCTCTTACTTTTCTTTCCCACGAGTTATTTGCCATATATCTATTACAAAACATATGTATAATTGACGACATAATATCTTCCTCTGTACTAGATACAGCATTATCCAATCCTGATTTTTGGATTCCAGAATAAAACGCTTTAATAGTTTTATTCCTATTTTTATATGCAGATTGAACCTCTGTACTCATATTATTTTTCATATATATACTTTGTCTATAAGTTTTCTCCATTCTTTTGAACTCTTCTCTATAATCACTTCTAGAAATCATACTTGACATCCATTTCTCCGCTTTTTCTAAGTTTAAACCAAAACTATCAAGGATTCCCCAAATAGACCAAATCGCGATTTCCTCATCTGACATCTCAAGTTGATGGTGATATTTTTTTTCTTTTAAAATCTCTACAAATATGCTGTCCATTTCAAAAACTTTCTCTGCAAATCGAATTAAATCTTTACCACCATATCTCTCACATTCTCGTTCATAGACTGATAGACTTAAATCTGTCACCATACCCTTTCTTCGTTCTTCTATAAGCCAGTCAAAAAACAATCTACTAAATTCATTTTTATTGCACACATGAAATCGTATTCTTATGTGCGGCCTATTATCTATATATCTAATAAAGAAATGTTTATCAATAATTTTATTTTCCGATAATTTTTGCACAATATTTCTAAGTTCTATTCCTATAAACTCATCTTCACGCCCACTCATACCATATAACTTATAATAATACCAGCCTTCCTCACCAGGAAACAAATTTCTACTTGTGTCAGAAAAGAAGCCTGGTTTTTCTTTTATCAGAAAATTTTCATTATGCATATCGTCATGTACTTTTTTCTTTTTATCAAGTGGAAATACCATTTCACAACAATGCTTCTTTCCATTTTCATCCTGCAACCACACTAGATCTTCTGATGATAAATCTTCATTCATTGTAATCACATCATCTTTTAAACTATCATAATACAGTAATTCCCTGTACTCCTGTTTTCTTAAATCTAATCTCAAGTAATTGTCACTTCGTGTATAATTAACATAATCTGGTACCCTATTTTCTTTTGCCCACTTCACAAACTTTTCGTTCCATGTATAAAAATCTTTTTCCTTTGTATTCTCATATTTCCATCTTGCTGGTCGCAAAATAGTTTTTCCATACATAATCCTTGGAAAGTACTCCCATTCTGAATTTCCTAAGGAAGTAACAATTTCTCCAATTTGAAATTTTGTAGCCAACGAAGAAATATCTCTTAAAAACCTATAGGCTGCACTTCCAAAAAAATTGTTTAGCATATGTGTAGTTTTTGCATATATTTTTTTATTAAGACTTTTAGACTTAGCATAAAACCGATTATTTTTTCTATCGACTCCTATATAAATATCATTTAAACTGATATTCTTTTTTCCATCACATGGATTACATTCTATACAAATTTGATACGGTACAGAATTCATGTTCATATCTACATTAGCAGTTCTTCCTGTTCTAAATATCTCTGCTAATTCTGCAACAATATATTCTTTACCAAGTAATTCCTCTTCGTATTCTATGCTTTGATTATCATATGTTATATCTTTCCAAAACATATCTGAAAATCTTCCCATTGAATTGAATGCCCCAGCTGATGAAATACAGCCACTTAATAAAAGCGTAAATATGCCTTTGTCTATGTCTTTTTTATCTTTTGCTAAAGGTTGTACAACTATATCTAACGAATTTAAAAGAGTTTCATATCGCACCTCATGTTTTCCAAGTCTATCCATGTCACTATCATTCAAATAAATTATTTCTTGATTATTTTTAATAGCAATTATCGCTTTATTCACTATGATATGATTCAAGGCATCTAGCATTTCATTCCTAATACTGTAATCCACATATTTTCTCTGAGAATTTTTATAATTTGCAGGGATTCCAATTCCTACATTATTATCCAACATTTCTAAAATAGAAACTTCTGTATCATAACCATATTTTTCCAAAAAGTCATCTTTATATTGAGTTAGATAATCTTGCTCACTATACCCTGCTGCAAGCCTAGATAAAAAATTAACTGTTTTTTCCACCTCTCTTTTTATCGTTTTAGCTACTGTCTGATGTTCAAGATTTATTTTCGCATCTACCTGGACGCATTCATTTATATCTATCTTTGATTTCATAGTATTAGTAATATCTTTATATAATTCTAAGCCCTCTCCCATACTTGTCATATTATATCCTGCTATTTTACAATTTAACTCTCGCAAAAAGGAGATATAATTATTTTCGGTTAGTCTATTACCTAGTTTATCTATAACATATTGAACTGGGTCTGTATTGAGCAATGGTGGCATAATATCTATATTTATAAATTCACTTCTTATTAGTTCCTCTAAAAATATCTTTGTTCTTTCAATTTCTATACAGAATTCCCTGCTTACCCTCTTTAACACATCTTCATACGAAATATATTCTCGGCATATTTCCATCACAAATTGCACCGGCTTTGTATAGCGTATAGAAAAAGAATCGCATGTCTTTTCTTCTGCAGTTCCTTTTGCAGAAAAATAGGGATTAATCATTCTGTTTCCACTTACATAGCATATTTCATTTTTTCTAACTTTTACAATTGACATAATCCTTTCATCACGCAACATTTCTTTAATATATTTAAACAACCATTTCATGTCTATACGAGCTCTTTTTGATACTTTAGCCGTATTGATTTTGAGTAATGTTTTTTCATCACTTACAATCATTCCAACACCCGAAAACAATCCATATGGTGTACATCGAACAGCGTTACGAATTTTGTATTTCAATATAGCTCTTTTAGTCGCCTCTGATACTCTATTCTTCTTTTCAAGGGTCTCATATAAATTGTTTGAAGCCACAAGTATAGCCTCTTTAAATTCTTCTGTTTCTTGATTCTCTTGCAAAAATTTTTCATAATCCTGGACACTTCCCATAGCAATTCGAATCATTGTAAAGTCCTCGCCTGTGTAAAAATTTTCCATACAACTCACCCACTTTATTTTAGATTTATAGATTTATGATACATTTCCTTATAAAGTTCACAGCTTTCTATAAGTTCTTTATGCATGCCTTTATCTATTATGCGCCCCCCATCCATAACAATCACCTCGCCAGTAATCCTCTCAATGTTATTAACATGATGTGTAATAACAATGCAGCTTTTAGATGCCAGGACTTTTTGAATAGAAGACACTATATTAGACTCTCCAATTGGATCAAGAGCAGCATTAGGTTCATCTAATATATATAACTCCGCATCCCTAAAAAAACTCCTACCTATCGCAACTCTTAGCCACTCTCCACCTGATAATTGTCTTCCATTTTTAAACCAACATCCTATTTGTTGATCTATATTTTTTATTAGTCCTTGAGGAGCATTAGCTTTTTTCAAAGCATCAATAATATCTTCTTTTTCATTTATTTTTTCTAAACTTCCGACTCCAATATTTTCTTTTACGGTCAATTCGTATTTATTATAATCTTGAAAAAGAATCCCCAAACACTTTCTATAGCTCTCTTTATCAATTTCATGAAAGTTTATCCCATTAATGAAAATATCCCCTTCGTAGTCTTCATAAAATCCAGCTACTACTTTTACTAATGTAGACTTTCCAGAGCCATTTTTCCCAACAATGACTAATTTTTCTCCTTTATGAATCTCCATATTAATGTCTTTTAATACATATGATGTTGAATTTTTATATTTATAGTTTAAATGACAAATTTTTACTTCTTTAATACACTCTATCTTTTGTTTTCCATTATTTTTTTCAGCCGTTTCCATTTCCAAAAATTCAAATAATTGACTCATATATAAAGATTCTTTATATATGCTTGCTATTTCCATAAATAAATTATTTACATTACTTTTTATATTCGTTATCGCTTTTATATATGCTATCGTGCTACCTATAAGCATTTTTCCGCAATATGTATCCCAAAAAATCTTTCCTAAGACAATAATGTTCGTACTCTGTTCTAAAAATGTTTTTATTTCCCCAATATGGGCATTTTTTTTGGCTATCTCTTTGTCTTGTTGTAAAAACTTTTGTGCAATCTTCAAAAACTTGTTTTCAAAAAACAGATGCAATCCATAAGTTTTAATTTCCTTAAATGCTATGTCATTAGTCAAAACATATTGATAATACCATTTTTCTCTTTCTTCTGCTGTTCTTTTTCGTAAAATTTCATATTGATATCTGTTCAATTTAAACAAGAGTACCATATTTATAACTGAAATAGTTGAAACAACAATAATTGGCCATACACTCCACGATAAGAGAATATATACTGCCCCTAAAACTAGAACTACAGCTTTTACAATTCCTGTTATATGCGAAAAATAATTAAAAACTTGCGTTCCTGTCTGCGCTTTTGCCCTTTGTAACCTATTATACGATTCGGATGTTTCAAAATCTTGCAATCCTAATTTTTTAATTTTTCCGATAATTTTTATATCTATTTCTACATTTAAGCGTTGTTGCAAAATCATAGATACATAATTACTCCAGATTGCAATCACTGAAAGAAAAATATCACATAAAATATATAATATAAATAATACTAATATTTGTTTGAATTCTCGATTCTCCATCTGGATATAATTAATCATATATTGCATTAGTATCGTCGAAATTGTGGGGATTACTGCGGTTATCGCCACTGATCCCCATATAAATATAACTTTTCCTTTTCCTAACTGAAACAAAAAAGGGACTATTTTTTTATAATTTTCCAAAATTTTCTTAATTTCTTCTCGCATTTTCTTTTCCCAATTTCATCTTACACTTCTAAGCTATCAAGTACCTCACATAAAACACAGTAAATTTGATAATTTTTAATCAGATTTAATTCTCTCTCTTCTATTTTTTTTACCAAATGACCATTTCTATTTATATATTTATAAAAAGTAAATCTATTATCAGCATTTATAGTTGCTACTAATGTTTTCATTATCCTATTTTGTAAATCCCAAAAACCTAGAGTTTGATATATTAGTGCACACTGAGTATATATCTTTAAACATCCCGCATATCCTGCATAAAAATCAGGATTTATCAATCCAAAATCCTCTACTGTTTGAAAACTCTGATAAAGTAATTTTTTGTAATAGTATTCCTTTTTAATTTTACATAAATGCTGAGAATTCAACAAATTAAACAATATTTGAGAAGTTCCATAACACCAATTATCTGATATTGTATAACTATTTTCTCGATTTCTTCTTATCTTAGCAGGCCATTCTATAACATCTTTTTCTAAAATTTCCTCTTTCTCATAAATACTAATAATATCTTGAGCACTTTTTTTTAATTTTATCTCTGGCACTTTTTCTTCTAAAAGATTTATTGTATTAAGCCATCCTAACATTCCAAATCTCATACCTAAATCTAATTCTTCACACCTAAGATTTTCTTCAATAGCTTCTTGCATTATAGGAACAATTTCTTTTATTTCATCACAAAATTCTTTTTTGTACAATAATAAATATTGAAGTAAACTACACAGACCATTTTCATATGATAAATTTATCTTTTTCTTTTCTACACTTTTGATATTTTTAATATATTTTTCTACCCACCAACTTACTATTTTATTGTAATTATGACAGAAATATTTTAAATTATGTAATTTAAACTCAATACAATATAATGTTTCCCCTGTATCACGTAAAAATTTAATTTCCAGTGCCTTTTCATGATATTTATCTTGCACTGCATTTTTTATTAGCATCAAATTTTCATTAAAATAATCGACATCTCTATTATCTAAAATTTTCCATCCTAATGATAATGTCTTACTTCTCCATATCGCTTCTTCATAATTTATCAATTTTCTTCCCAAATTTTTTTGCATAAATCTGTTGTAATTCTCTATCAATTGTTTTATATATCTATAGTCACTGTCCATATATATCCTCATATATTATATTGTTTCCATGTCACATATATATCCTACTGAATATAAAAACTCTTTCATCTTAAAGTAGTCACCCATTTTATGCTCTTTCTCAAAAATCCTCATTTTCAATTCATCTATATAATATCCTGCTGTATCAATAATCGAAGAGGAAAAATCAGCATTTTCTTGCATTACTGTACACTCTGTTTCTAAATTCAATAAATCGGTTTCTATTTCCAATAATTTAACGAGTGTTTTCAAATAAAATTGATCTTCAACACTACATTTACCATATGTCAGTAACTCTATCAATAAATTTTTTGCTAACTTTATATCTCCCATTTTAACCACATTTTGTATAAACACGCTTGCTGCCCAATCAAAACAATATTGATAAAAGCTCTTATTTACATTTTCTTTATAAATCTTTTGAACATTCTCATACAACTGCTTTTTCTCATCAAAGTCAAGGAAATCTCTCCCATCTCTCAACTTATAACAATACCATATCGGATTTTCTCTTTCCTTTTCAATGCAAAAATCTAATAACCGCAAATTTCTTTGTAATTTACTTTTGATCAATCTTTTTCCATATCCCTCATGTTCTATAATAATATTCAAACATACAAATGGAATTGTATTATACTCATCTTCCGATTTTCTTAACATTTCATGAACATTTCCATAATATCTATACCCAGATTTTTTATTAAAAATTCTCGGATTACCATATAGCTTATTAAATTTAGAGCTAACAATTACCGGACAAAATGCTATTTCATCCCCACACATCTCGCTATAATAAGTAATCATGCTTTGAATACTTCTATCATTAGTATTTGTAACTCTTTCATCGGCATCAACAAAAAATAGCCAATCATTTTTAGCTTTTCTTATCCCAAAATTTCTTGCCTCCGAGAAACTATCTTTCCATTGATATCTATACATCCTGATGTTTGAATTTTGATATATATATGTTTCTATAATTTTCAAAGTTCCATCCTCAGATCCGGTATCTATGACAACTATCTCATCAATTTTCAAATCAATTAATGAGTCAAGTACTTTAGAAATATTTTCTTCTTCATTCCTGCAAATGATAATACCAGAAATCAAAACATTCCCTTTTACAGAACCTCTTTCTTTTGTTACAGCTTTTTCTTTCCATTTCATTTCATATTCTTTAGAAACAGCTACGACTTCCTTGTCTATATATTTTCTCACCTTAATCACCCTATTTTCTATTTTAGAAAAATAAATGATATCGCATAATATCATCATCTCCTTGTATAGCAGAAATAACCCCTAATGCACCATACGAGAATCCTTCCAGATTATAACCTTCTACAAACCACTCATTATTATTGTATCTGTACTCATAATGTCGAAATCCAAATGTCGACTTCTCATCATACATATTCATTAAATGTTCTTCAAGATTTTCTATTTCTCGTAAAATTTGTTCCGAGTTTTCCATCTTATAGAATTCTTTTAATAAACATAGCATCCCTCCATATCCATTCACTATTGTCGGAGAGATAAAATTATACTTCTCAAGTTTATTATTGAAAAATATTTTTCTTAATAAAACATCTTTATATAAATGATACAAATTATCGCATCTTATCGCTTTTGCTGCTTGCATCAGGCTGTAGAAAATAATAGATGTCCCATAACTCCAAGAGTCTCTTTCATAAAATAATTTTTGATTTTCATCTTTCGCATCTACAATGCATGGCAGTTTCTTTGTCTCATAATCCAATACTTTACCATACTTTTCAAGCAAACATTGTATACTTTCTCTTAATCCAGTTACTTGATATCCTTTGTTAAAAGCTTTATACATAACTATCAATGGCCCCAACATTCCATGTGACATTCCAAAATTAAAATAGCCATTTGGGAATTTTTTTCTATATGTCATATCCAAATTTGCATTTTTAATTTTCCATCCAGAAGAACTATTCGTTTTTTGAATAAATAATTTTATAATTTCTTGAAGTATTTCGTGATACATATCTTCTTTTAAAAAACAGTAATGTGCAATTCCTGATAACCCAGATATTACATCAAAATCTGCTTCTTCCATATCATCTATTCTTCGTTTCATTTCAGCAATATTCTTTTTTAACTTCATCAAAATAATTTCATCAATCACCTTGCTTTCTACCTCATACATGTTGCAAGATTGATTCGTTTTCCAAAACGAAAAAGCAAGATCACATAATCCTCCAAATAAATCTAGCGGTTCTCCTTTTAGATTTAAATTTAGATATTGACTTATCCATAATTTTACTTCTATCTGAAATTTTTCCAAAATAGTATTTTCTGACTTTATTGCCATAGCGCAGCTCAAATTTCTATTTATAACTCCATATTTATCAATTGAAGTTTTGTCAAGAGCTTTCAAAAAATGAGGCCATATTTCTTCATTAAGCTTCTTTTCTATTCTCATCTTTCCACTTATAACTAAACTTAATTCCTTTCAAACAGAAAACGGATGCCCAAGCTTCCGTTGACTGTATTAAATACTTCTTAATTCTTAAATATTTAAATCATCAACTTAATTCTTAGACATCCGTTTCTGTTTCACTAACATCCCGTACTACATCCGGCAGGTGCAGTATGACCCGTGCAGCATGTGGAACACATGCAAGTTGCAAACTGTCCATTTCTTGTACAACTTACAAGACTCGTGATTACATCTGTATCACAAAATCCATCTGATGTTATACTGACACCAGTCTGCATAACTGAGTCGTCCCCGTTTTCTCTTAAATCAAGATCAAAATCGTCAAAATTAGGCATATCAAAAACCTCCTTCTCTTTTACTTGATTAACAGTTATCTATGATTAGACAATATCTCTTTTCCACAATTTTGTCAATGCTTTTTCCTGTTTTTTTACATTTTTCACATATTCAAAACTTTCTACTTCAACATCAACATTTTTTCATATTTTGTCTCTTTTTTAATCCATCCTGATAATTCCATAATTATTCCTGCACTCCCTTCTAAAAAATCCATTTTATCACAACTTTTTCTGCTAACTTTTCCATTATATATAACAGTATCTTCTGTTAAAAATCCAAATTTACTATCAAATGCATAACCTTCTACAATTTTCTCTACTAAATCATATGCCTTTCTTTTAAACAATGACTCTTCATAAAGATCGTATAAATTTCTAAATATTGCTGACATTCCAGCATATCCATGACAAAGAATTTCATTACTTAAGCACATCTCAACAATACTCATATTAGCCACTTCACACAAGCGCGCATAGGCTTTATCATATAAGTATGGAGAATTACTCAATGGTGTACTCTCTAGAAAAACCATAGAAACAGAGGCTGTTCCATAGCACCATCCCTCTCTAAAGTTATTTTCTTGTATCTTATGATCGAAATAATTTCCTTTTTTTACTTTACCAGACCATACATCAACCCCTATTTTCCTTGCAACATATTCATATTCGTTTAGTATTCTGTCAATAGCATCTTTTTGATTAGGAACACTAACACCGCAATTTAAAAATCTTGACAGCATAAGTAAAGGTCCCGCGATTCCATGAGCTAAGCTGAAATCCAAATAATCTTCATACTCTCTATTTTTTGAAATTTTAACCCACTTTATATGTTTTTCTGATTTTTCTTCTATTTCCATACCTAAGCATATAAAAAATGTAGCAATTTCTTTTAAAATATCCCTATTTTCATCTGGTTTGCTTAACAGATAATTACTTATTCCTGATAAACCACAAATAGTATCATAATCATAAAATGATACATTTTCTTTCTGGCGAATTACCTTTAGCACTTTTTCTACATTATTTACCAAAATCTCATTTACTGATTTATATAAATTATCATAACACCCTGAATTCTCATTTAAGATCTGCAGAAATATCACCCAATTTCCTATACCATCATATAAAGAAATTCCATGAAATTCATGTTTATAAATGCGTTTTTTTAGTTCCCCAAAAATTTCATAACTTTTTTGTAGATACTTTTCCTGATTTTTTAAAATTGGAAAAATTTCTGCTATGACACCTAATAGAGATAATTGTTCTCTTAAACTCATATTTTGGATATCCAATTTCTCAATTTTCAAAAAATAATTTTCTAATATGTAAAAAATCCTGTTAACTACTTCCAAATTTAAATTGTATTTATTTACTACTTTATTTTTATTAATATTAATTTCTTTCAAATATCTCACCCTTTATCTAACTTTTAATCAATAATAATCTTTCGAAATAGCTCTCTTCTTTTAACCAAGATAAAAGTTCCATTATTATACCTGCTGCTCCATTTAAAAAAGTGTTATCATCTTCAGAAATATTAATCTTAGAATTCGAAAATTTTTTATTTTTAAATCCATACTTATTCTGTAAGTCAAAACATGACACCACTACATCTAAGAAAAAACACATCCGCTTATAGATATCTATATCCGCAGTCTCATCATACAAATTTCTAAAAATAGTAAGCAACCCTGCATATCCATGACAAATAATGGGAGAACACAGACCATACTGCTCTGTTGGCATTAAAATAATCTGCTTTATTCGTTGAAATATATCTCTTTCTGTATCTTTCCATAATAATAATTGCGATGCTTTATAAATTGCATATAGAACAGATATATTTCCTGAACACCAGCTTTGTCTTTCTCCCCTAGGCGGAAATACACCTTTTTTATACTCTTCTTTCGAAAGAATCCCAGACCACCATACTCCGTTGCTACTTTTATTTAGTCTCAAATATTCTAGAACAATATCCTCTATTGCTTCTGTTTGTCCATTTACAATCACTCCTTTTCTATACGCATTAACCAAAAATAAAAGAATTCCACCACATCCATGTGATATAGTATAATTTATGTATCCTTCGCCATACGAAGCGTATTGCTCATACAGTGGCTCATTTTTTAAGTCAATATACCACCCTGGCATATTAGTTTTTCTATTATTTTTTCTTACAATACTTATTAAATATTCACAAAGTATTTGTAAACTGCTATAAACCTCTAAATCATTGGTAAATTGCAAAAGGTAATTTCCAATCCCCGCAGCTCCATAAATAACATCAAACTCTGATGTTCTCACAAGTCCCAGATTAGTTAACTGTTTATATTTTACATAGATTATTTTGCATAATATTTTATTTATTAAATCTAACTCTTTTTTTAGCCTTCCCGTTTGTTTATATAAACTAGACACAAACACACCTACATTACTTATCCCTTCATGTAATGATATCATAGAAAGTTCTCCTATTGTAACATCAAACAACAATTTTTTTATTATCTGTTCACCTCTTTTCATTTCCTTTTCTTGATCATCTAAAATAGGATATATTTCTGATATAACACCCAACAAGGCTATAAGTTCATTGCTCCCCTTTATCTGTTCTTTTCCTATTTTTCTTACATATCCTTCTACTATTGCTACTATTATTTCTATTTTATTTTTAGATATTGAATACTTATTTACTATATTTTTAGATTCTAATTTCACATTAATCCCTCTATAATAATTTGATTTCAAAAAAACGGCTAATCACGTTTTTGATTAACCGTTCATTTTTCAACTCTTTATCTCATCTCCTATTTTTCTCTGCACTTTATCCCGTAATTTCCTCTACTTCCATTTTCATAACCTCTATAAATCTCATAGAGTTTTCCGTCTATCTCAACGGTATCATCATCCACAAAGTTACAACTTCTGCCCTGTTTTTTACAATAGGAATCAATTGCCTGTTTCGCTTCCCCTACAGTTGGATATTCTGTACTGTTTTCATAAGGAATCCAAAATGATTTTTTTAACATTTTTAACATAGTTATTCCTCCTTGCTGACATTTTGTAAATTTCATATTCTTATTATAGCCTTTTTAATTTTTTATTACTAGTCCCATCTTCTACTTTTCATACTCGATTCCTACAAGAAACAGCCCCTGTGGCGGAGCTGTCACCCCTGCGGCTTTGCGGTTCTTCGCTTCCAGAATCTCCTGTACCTGCTCCGGGGTATAACCCCCCCTCCCCACGCGCACCAGTGTCCCCACAATGATACGCACCATATTATACAAAAATCCATTTCCCTGTATCCGGATGGTAATCTCATCTCCCACCGGCAAAATATCCAGACTGTAAATCGTACGCACGGTATCCTCCACATCCGTACGCACATTACAAAAACTCACAAAATCGTGAGTCCCTACCAGATACTGTGCAGCCTTTTTCATCTTCTCAATATCCAGATCAAATGACACAAAATACCGGGTCAGCCTTCTTGTGGGATCCGGTATTTTCGCATTCAGAATATGATATTCATACGTTTTTTTTGAATTGCAGTATCGCGGATGCCAGTCTGCTGACACTTCTTCCGATCTGATCACAACAATATCATCTGGAAGCCGCTGGTTCAGGGCATATGAAATCCGCTCCGGCGGAATGGAGGTTTCAGAATCAAACACTGCCACATTACCAAGGGCATGTACCCCGGAATCTGTTCTGCTTGCCCCGATGACCGTAATCTCTTCCCCAGTCAGTTTTCTGAGCGCACGGTTCAGAACTTCTTCCACCGTAATTCCATTCGGCTGAATCTGCCATCCACAATAATTCGTTCCGTCATAAGCAACGGTCAGTTTCAATCTTTTCATAATTTTCTCAATTCCTTCGTCCTAGAATATCCAGATATGAAACGGCACAAATCTTCCCAGCACAATGATCACAGCCAGATACACTGCTGTCACAAGATATGCAACTCTGTCACGGCTGTGATACACGAGCGGTTTCATTTTGGTACGCCCTTCTCCGCCACGGTAACAACGCGCCTCCATTGCCATGGCAAGATCATTGGCACGGCGAAATGCCGATACGAACAACGGAACCAGAATCGGAATCATGGCCTTTGCTCTCTGAATGATATTTCCGCTCTCCAGATCTGCCCCACGTGCAATCTGCGCTTTCATGATCTTGTCTGTCTCCTCCAGAAGGATCGGAATGAACCGCAGCGCGATCGACATCATCATTGCCACCTCATGTACCGGAACTTTCACTTTGTTCAGCGGTCGGAGCAGCTTCTCTATCCCATCTGTCAGTGCATTCGGAGTGGTTGTAAATGTCATGATCGACGATCCCGCGATCAGATAAATGAGACGAATCGCCATATATACCGAGATTTCCAGTCCATCTTCTGTAATTTGAAAAATCCAGAAATGAACCAGCACCTCTCCTCCGTTATTCAAAAACAGATTAAATGCTACTGTGATCAAGAGCAGGATCATAATCGGTTTTAAGCCCTTCATAATAAACTTCAAAGGCACTTTACTTAAATGGATCACCCCTGCCAGGAACAAGGTTGCAACCAGATAGCCGAGTACGCTTTTCTGTACAAACAACGAGATCAGAAATAACAGTGTCGCCACGATCTTCACCCTGGGATCCAGACGGTGTATTACGCTGTTTGCCGGATAGTATTGTCCAATTGTAATATCTCGAATCATAATTTTGTTTCCTCCGGATGCTTCCCTCTAAAATAGCGCATGATCTCATCTGCCGCCTCTTCTACTGTCGTCACATCATTGCCGACCTGCAGTCCATTCTGCCGCAGATCGTGCATAATGTAAGTTACCTGCGGCGCAGCAAGGCCAACCTCTTCCAGTTCCTGATAATGTGCAAACACTTCCCGGGGCGTTCCATCTAAAAACTTTTCCCCGCGGTTCATCACAATAATTCGATCCACATATTTCGCGATATCTTCCATACTGTGAGATACCAAAATAACAGTGATTCCCGTTTTCTTGTGAAGCTCTGCAATCTGATCCAGAATCTCATCCCGTCCTCTCGGATCCAGTCCGGCAGTCGGTTCATCCAGTACCAGTACTTTCGGGCGCATGGCAAGAACTCCCGCGATCGCCGCCCTTCTCTTCTGTCCTCCGGAAAGCTCAAACGGAGACTGTAAATATAATTCTTCCGGAAAACCAACCAGTTCCAGAGCTTCTTTCGCCCGTTTCTCGCACTCTTCTTTTGAAAGCCCCTGATTTTTCGGACCAAAGCATACATCTGTCAGAACATCCACTTCAAACAGCTGATGCTCCGGATACTGAAACACAAGTCCTACCTGGCTTCTTAAATACTTCATATCGTATCCGTCTTCATAGATGTTCTTTCCTTCATAATACAACTCTCCGGATGCAGCTTTGATCAGACCATTAAAATGCTGGATCAGTGTTGATTTTCCGGAACCTGTATGACCGATGATCCCGAGAAACTGTCCCTGCGGAATCTCGAGGCTGACATCTTTTAACGCCTGTTTTTCATATGCAGTTCCCTGACCGTAAACATACTGAATGTGTTTTAATTCAATCGACATAATACCTCCACCAGTTCCTCTTTCTTCAGGATTCCTTTCGGGATATCCAAACCTCTTTTTCTCAGTTCATCTGCCAGCATCGTTACCTGTGGTACATCCAGACGATACTTTTTCAATTTTTCCTCCTGAGAGAATACCTCTTTTGGAGTTCCGTGCATCACAACATGACCCTTATCCATAACAAATACCTGATCGGCCTCGATCACTTCTTCCATATAGTGGGTGATCAGGATCACCGTTACTTTTTTCGTCTTCTGCAGACGGCGGACAGTTTTGATCACTTCTTTTCTTCCATTCGGATCCAGCATAGCAGTCGGCTCATCTAAAACAATACACTTTGGTTCCATAGCGATCACTCCCGCAATGGCAACTCGCTGTTTCTGCCCTCCGGAAAGCTTGTTTGGGGAAGACTTGCGATACTCCAGCATTCTGACATCTTTCAGGCTTTCTTCCACCCGCTTCCAGATCTCGTCCGCCGGCACGCCAAGATTCTCCGGTCCGAATCCGACGTCTTCTTCTACCACCGTTCCGATGATCTGGTTGTCCGGATTCTGAAATACCATTCCTGCGGATTGTCTGACATCCCACAGATTCTCCGGATCTTTCGTATCTCTTCCGTTTACCCACATGGTTCCGCCGGACGGCACCAGGATCGCATTCATATGCTTTGCCAGCGTCGATTTTCCGGAACCGTTGTGTCCCAGGATTGCCACAAAAGACCCCTCCGGGATATCAATATCCACGCCGTCAATCGCACGCTTCATACCGATGATATTTCCCTCTTCATCTCTTTTTTCATATTCATAGATCAGCTCTTTGGTCTGTATCATTTTTAGACTCCTTTTCTCTGTTTACAAAGATAATCCCTGCACTGACCAGAATCAGCGCCGCCAGATTCTGTATTTTCCAGATGTCCTCTCCAAGAAATACTGCTGAGAGTGCTACACCGAAAACAGGGATCGTAAACCCAAACACCGCTACTTTCCCAACCGGGTTATACTTCAAAAGCAACGCCCATATGCTGAACGCAACCGTGGACAGCAGTGCCATATACAATAAAAGCAACACGGACCCCATCGTAAATCCACGCACGTGGCCGCCAAGCAAAACACCTGCCAAAATCAGCATTCCTCCACCGAATAAAAGCTGAAAAGCTGTAATCGCAGTGGGCGTTTCTTTCCCCGAGAGCAGCTTCAATGTCACAGAACTTGCTCCATATGCCATGGAACAGACCAGGATCAGCCCTTCTCCCATCCACTGAAATCCACCGGCCATTCCACCCGGTGTCAGGTTGATCACGATCACACCGGCAAACCCGATCAGGCAACCGATGCTCTTCTTCCACGTCATTTTCTCTGATTTTATCATAAAATGTGCAAATATCAACGCAAAAAATGCGTTCGAAGCATTGATCACCGAACCTTTTGCCCCGGTTGTATGTGCAAGACCGATATAAAAACAGATGTACTGTATAAATGTCTGCAACATTCCCTGTCCGAAAACCGGCAATACAGAACTTCTTCGGATCATAAGCCAGCGCTTCTCAAGAAAACTTCCGATCAGAAATGTAAAGATTCCCGCCAGGAAGAACCGGTATCCCGCAAACAGGATCTGGCTGCCCACGCCTTCGATCGCCAGCCATTCATATCCTATCTTCACACATGGAAAGGCACTTCCCCACAATGCACAGCAAAGCAGAGCCAGAGCAAACACAACACCTGGATTTTGTAATTTCTTTTCCATATACAATGTGATATCCTTTCATTTTTACCAGTTTCTTAGTATAACACATTTTTATAGAAGAAAAAAGTAGAGTTGTCGCATTGATTTTCATCAATATGACAACTCGTATATACATCCAAAGTGCATTTCAAAGTACAAAAACTGCCCTTTTGAATATCGCTTTTTACCATTTATCAACTACGCCATCTCCGGCTCGCCGTACTCTTCTCCGAAAGTCTCGACTGTCACTTTTTTCATTACCTGAGGCTCCAGTGGCTTGTCACTGTAGTCTGTAGCTGTGTCTGCAATTTTATTCACAACATCCATTCCCTCTGTAATCTTTCCGAATGCAGCGTATGCTCCATCCAGATGCGGGGATTTCTTATGCATGATAAAGAACTGGCTTCCCGCAGAATCCGGATGCATTGCACGTGCCATAGACAGAACACCTTCATCATGTGCCAGATTGTTCGTCACGCCATTCTGAAGGAACTCTCCTTTGATTGTATATCCCGGGCCACCCATACCTGTTCCGTCCGGACATCCTCCCTGGATCATAAATCCGCTGATCACACGGTGGAATGTCAGTCCGTCATAAAATCCTTTCTTTACAAGCGATACAAAATTTTTCACTGTGTTCGGTGCGATCTCCGGATATAACTCCGCTTTCATGATATCGCCGTTTTCCATTTCAAATGTAACAACTGGATTTGCCATATGTTTTCTCCTCTTTTCTATCAAACTGCGGCTTTGAAGAAGCCGTATATGAAGTTATTGTAGCGGATTTGCACGATTTCGTCAACGCATTGTGTTTTTCTGGAATTTTCTGAAAACTTGCTGAAAATCTCTTGATTTTTTCCTGTTATCGCAGTATTTTTAAATCGTAAGTAGTAAGTAATAAGTAAATATAAATTTTTTTATCCACGAGGAGGGTTTTCCTATGACGAACTTATCATTACAGGACCGTTTTTCACTCATTTCATTAAACGCTTTAAACAGCACACGTAATTCTACTGCAAAAAAAGCAGCAATTCGCTGTATCTCTGCTGCCGGTGTACTGGATCGATTTCTACAGGAAACAGAAGAGCTCACCGAAGACTCTGACGAATACCGCTCCAGATTGGATGCTTTATCTGTTTCTTTGAAGGAAGCAGCTCATTTATCTTCTTCTGCTGCAAAAGAGCTGGAACACACAGTATATACCCGTTTAAATAATCTGGGACTGATGACAGAAGCATCCTCCCTGGTCAGCTGTGATCTGGAGTTTTCTTCTGCCGGAAACAAGATTCTGGAATACCGCACGGATTCCGATGAATATTCACGGCAGACAGAGAGTCTTCGTGCAGAACTGATGGAAGAAGGCAACGTATTCGATGAAACCGTATGTATGCTCTGGCTTTTACGTGAAAGCAGCTGCTTTTATGATCTGTTTTCCAGGGAGGAACAAAAATACCTCACTTCCAGAATTAACGAGTTATACCTGAACTCCCTTCTGGCAAAAACACTGCTTTCCGTTTCCATCCACAATGCGCTTGACAGTGCGGCACTTGGGCTCTTTTCGAAAAAGAAAGCGATTTTTTCCACCCAGCTCGGTACCGGGGTTCTATTTCAGGTTCCGTTTATGGAACGTTCCAGTGCCGTTTTCATTGAGTCTGAAGAATTATATTGTAATGCCGAAAAGCGTCTGGAAAGCGTCATTGCCAGATTGGAAGAAAACGGAAATGAAGTCCATGTGATCCGCGCAGGCACGGTACCTCTTCTTCAGATTGACAATCTTTATTATGAATGTATCCCGACACAGCACAAATATTACCGGGTTCCTGTTTTCGGTGTTCAGCTTAGAAGATATATTATGTAAAAGGAGTGTTCTTATGTCCAGACAACGTTCTATGGAGAAAATTCTGGCCTCGGAATATGTTTCGATCGGCGAGCTGGTGCGCATCACCGGCTGCCGCTACAGTACTTTAAAATTTTATACAGAAGAAGGAATGCTGCCATTTGAACAGGCAGAAGAAAATCTGACACGCCGCTTCCCCAGAGAGGCGGCGGTCGCAAGAATCGAACAGATTCGTTCTCTTCGGCAGGACGGACTTTCCATTCCTGCGATCAAAAAGCTTCTATAGTCACTTTGTACACCATTATCTGTTTTTTTTAGTTACTCGTAACATTGTCTGTTTTGGCCTCCAAAGGTATACTTAATTACAGAAAACAACGAAACACTGATTTTAAGGAGGCTATTTAAAATGGCAAGTTTATCATTAAAAGGAATTCAGAAAATTTATCCGAACGGATTTCACGCAGTAAAAGATTTCAATCTGGACATTGAAGACAAAGAGTTCATCATCTTTGTAGGACCTTCCGGATGTGGTAAATCTACAACACTTCGTATGATCGCAGGTCTGGAAGATATTTCCGGCGGTACACTGGAGATTGACGGAAAAGTTATGAACGATGTGGAACCAAAAGACAGAGATATCGCGATGGTATTCCAGAACTACGCTCTGTATCCACATATGACAGTATACGATAACATGGCATTCGGACTGAAGCTTCGTAAAGTTCCGAAAGATGAGATTGATAGAAAAGTAAAAGAAGCAGCAAGAATCCTTGACCTGGAAAAACTGCTTGACCGTAAACCAAAAGCTCTTTCCGGTGGACAGAGACAGCGTGTTGCTATGGGACGTGCGATCGTTCGTAATCCAAAAGTATTCCTTATGGACGAACCTCTTTCCAACCTGGATGCAAAACTGAGAGTTCAGATGCGTATCGAGATTTCCAAACTGCATGAAAATCTGGGCGCTACAATCATCTACGTAACACATGACCAGACAGAGGCTATGACTCTTGGTACAAGAATCGTTGTTATGAAAGACGGAGTTGTTCAGCAGGTAGATACACCTCAGAACCTGTACAACACACCTTGCAACCTGTTCGTAGCAGGATTCATCGGATCTCCTCAGATGAACTTCATGGATGCTGTTGTTGACATCAAAGGAAATGATGTAACATTAACTGTCGGAAAACATACACTGAAAGTTCCTGCATCTAAAAAACAGGCACTGATCGACGGTGGATACAACGGAAGAACTGTTGTTCTTGGTATTCGTCCGGAAGATGTACATGATTCACAGGCATTCATCAGCAATTCACCTGACAGCGTGATCGAATCTACAATCAAAGTTTATGAGCTGCTTGGAGCAGAAGTATATCTGTACTTTGACTTAGAAGGTACACAGATGACAGCCCGCGTAAATCCTCGTACAACATTAAGAAACGGAGATCACGCAGTATTTGCTCTGGATATGGAAAAGATCCACATCTTCGACAAAGAAACAGAGTTGACGATTACAAACTAATGTTTTAAAATAGTTATAACTAAAAATGACAGGGGGCTGTACGATTGTGCAGCTCCTTCTCTGTCTACCGGGAGAAACACTATGAATCATACAGCAGAATTAGAGAAAGCATTGACAGACCTCAGACATATTACCGGAATTTCTATGGAGATTCACGCAGAAACAGAAGAAGAAGTGACAAAAGCGCTGGAGCAGTTAAAGCTCCTTTCCTCCGCATACAAAGAAAAGTATAACAAGATTCATTTTCTTCAGAGCCTGATGACAGACAGCATCCCTACATATAATGTATATGACCGGGCTGCCCGTCTTCACATTGCTCCGGAAGAGCCGCGTATCCTTTATCTTCTGGAGACTTCTCACAGCCTGGACGAAGATATTTCCGAGATTTTAAAGAATCTCTTTCCATCCCAGTCAGGAGCATTTCGAATTCCGCTGACAGAAGCTTCCTGTGCCATTCTCTGTCCTGTCAGATCTCTGGCAGATTCTTCACAGGAAACTGTACATCTTACTGCCCGCATGATCGTGGATACCGTAAACGCGGAAGCTCTGGCACGTGTCCGTGTTTCGTACAGCAAGACTCTGCATAATCTGCTGGATCTCTCCACTGCTTTTCGTGAGACAAGTCTTGCACTGAAAGTCGGTAAGCTGTTCTATTCCGAACAGACGGTATTTCCATATAACCGACTTGGAATCGGACGTCTGATCTACCGTCTTCCAACTTCGTTGTGTGAGAATTTTCTTCATGAAATTTTCGGAGAGGAGATTCCACAGGCACTGGATGAAGAAACCACTGCAACCGTTAATAAGTTTCTACAGAATAACTTAAATATCGCAGAGACCTCCCGGCAGCTGCATATGCACCGCAATACTTTAATCTATCGTCTGGAGCAGATTGAAAAGCGGACCGGTCTGGATCTTCGCCAGTTTGAAGATGCCATGACATTTAAGATCGCCTCTATGGTAATGAATTATTTATATACTGAAAGGAATATACCACATGAATGACGCACTTTATGAACAATTAGTTACTCGTAAATCCCGACCTATGGACCTCGTGATCCGTATTTTGTGCATTGCCGCTCTCGTAGTCGTGCTTTGCGGAGGTATGCTTTTTATCGGTTCTCTGGCAGTTCTCGTTACGATTCTTCTCGGAGTTCTGATTTACTACTTTGTATTTCCGAAACTCGATGTAGAATATGAGTATACACTTTTGAACCACGATCTGGAAATTGACGCTATTTACAGTAAATCAAAACGCAAAAAACTCATGACTCTGGATATCCAGCAGGCTGAGATCATTGCGCCAAAAAATTCTCACCGTCTTGATTCTGTACACGCAGACAAGACAAAAGATTTTTCCGCAGGTACAGGCGAAGGTACTTATGCCATTGTAATCCCGGCTGAACAGACGATGAGCTGTATCCTGATCGATCCGGATGAAAAGATGCTGGATCATATGCAGCAATGGATGGGCATGAAGATGTTCCGTGACTAATATGAAATTGAATCGCTGTAAAATGACTGAGTAAAAGTTGTTTTACAGCGATTTTTTTATTTTTGCAACTTTTTACTTTCTGTTTTTATCTAATGTGTAACAATCGATTGTAAAAAAAGCCTTTATATCGGTTTGTATCAGATCAGTCGAAATGCTCTGGAAGACGGTACATTTTCGGATGCAATGACGGTAGACGTGGCCATTGATCAAATATATGCCGAACCATCTTCTCCTGGCATGATTCCTGTAGTTGCTGAAATTCCTGTAAGTATGCAATAATGAACCATTGGCTCAAGGATATAATAAGCCCACCCTGACTCGCCAAAGTAAGGGTGGGCTTTTCATGTCTTATGGCATTATCCCTTCCAATATCTTTCCACGACTTCTACTATGATTTCCAGTACTTTTCTACCTCCTTCGCTGCATCTGACAGAGAAAACTGAAATCTTTCCTGAATTTTTACACATACAATTTCTTTCTCCATTCCCATTTCCTGAAGCAACTCTACTACGGCCTGTATGCCTTCTTGCCGGCCCTCCTGTCGCCCCTCTTGCAGACCCTCTTGTCTCCCCTCTTGCAGACCCTCTTGTCGGCCTATTTTTAGGCCTTCTTTTCGTCCCTCTCTAAGCCCAGTCTCTTTGTAAACAGTAGAAAAATACTGGTGATCTCGAATCGCACGCTCTCTTGCTTCATATTCCAGACGCTTTTCTTCATCTGCGCTGATCCGGTTCAAATCCTCATACGCCTTCTTAATATATTCGCTTTTTTCCGCTGCCATTTCAAATTCCTCCTTGGTCTCTGCATTGATAAACTGAAGCCATTTCAGCAGCTCTGTCTCCGGATACTCATGTTTTGCCAGCTTGGGAAGTTCCAGCGTATGGATTTCAAACTTATCACTATACATCTTTCTTCCCTGATCCGACCAGAAATGAAAGCGGGAATAGTATTCTTCATCATCAAACAATGTAAAATTTAAAATCCCGACATGAATACATTTTTCTAATTTTTGATAGTCTTCTCCCGGTTTTAGCTGATCCACAAACATCTTTCCCAGATAGAACAAGGTACGTTCTACCCAGTATTCACTGGATGTCACCTGGATTTCAATATCGATCTGCTCCTTATTATTTAGCAATACCCGTACATCCAGAATCCCCAGTTTATCATCTTTGTCTTTCTGACGCAGGTGGGACGGCAAAATCCTGCTCTCAACGATTTCTTCCAGATTGATCCCAAGTACTGCTGCCAGAAATGCATTGCGCACCTCTTCATCTTGCATCAGTTCTTTAAAACAGAAATCTACCTTTGGCTTCATTAAAAATTGTGTTGTTTTTTCTTTCTTCATACACACTCCTCCTTTGTTCTGATGGAAACCAGAATATTTCGGCGAGTATGTATCTATATCGTTGATTTTATTATATCTTTTGACGCGATGTTTCACAATCGCAAATACAGACAAACTCCCTCTATTCTTTTATCCATCTCTTTACTCTTTATCTGGGAATAACTTTTGAATGGCAATTCTTTGCCATATTTGAAAATTGAAAGGGACTCCTTTCAAGATTGGTTTTATTATACTTGAATTTTGATCAGGATACAATTAAATTTCCATAAATATTCTGTAAAAAGTTACTGTTCACACCGGATGTTAAATATAGGTTCTGAACCGTCATGCTTGCATGTAAGGGAAAGAATCTATATTTAACATCTGGTGGGAACAGTAACACTGTAAACAATAACCCTGCAAGCCACAGCAACAGAGCAGTTCCACATGGAACTGCCCCTACACCACTGGGAACCAGAGTCTGATTTCCATTCCTTTTCCGTAGACCGACACTGCTTCTACTTCTATCTTTAATTCCTGTCCGATCTGCCGTACCAGATACAATCCCATCCCTGTCGATTTTTTCTGGCTGTTCTCTCCTGTAAATCCTTTTTCAAAAAGATAGCGGAGTTCATATGGTTTTACGCCACACCCATTGTCGCAGACAGAAAGGCTGACTCTGTTGTTCTCATTTCCGGAACTGATTTTCAGCTTCGGACACTTTTCGGCTTCATATCCTGTGTATTTGATGGAATTCGCGATCAGCTGACTGAGCATAAAACACAGACTTTTCCGGTCTGACAGTACGGTTTTCTCTTTCAGATCCAACTGCACCAGGATCTGCTTTTCTTCCAGATACAGACGGTATTCATCCAGCACCTCCCGGCAGCATTCTTCCAGACTTATCTCTTCAAACAAATACTCTTTATTCACTGCTTTAACCCTGGCATAATATAACATCTGCTCTACATAGGACTGCATCTGCAGTCTGACATGCTCCATTTTTTTGTATACTGTCGGTGACATCTCCTCACTTCTGTTCTCAAGCAAAAGTGTAAAAAGAGATAATGGAATTTTCACTTCATGTGCCCATAATTCTACATACCGTTCATATTCTTCTTCCTGTATCCTCCCTGCATCAGCCTGCCTGTATGCTTTTCGAAGATATACCCCGATCTCCCGCAGGATTTCCTGTTCTTCATTTCCTGCTCCCCCGATCGCAAGTCTCTCATTTTCTTCACTCGGATCCGCCAGAAATGTAAGAAACCGCTCTTTCTTTTTCTGCTCTTTCCTTACGTTCCAGATTACTACATACAAGAAAATAATTACAAAACAACTGGTTTCCAGTCCTGCCAGAACTTTGAACTGCTCTATCCCCGACAGCCACAGAAAGAATAGCGATACCAGTTCTGTACACATAAGGATCACAAACCATATTTTTTCTTCTTTGATCTCGCTCCAGATTCGTCTGATATATTCCATATTACTGCTCTCTCTTCCACCGATATCCTCTGCCACGGATTGTTTCTATCCGATTCTCCAGACCAAGCGCTTTTAATGTCTTTTTCAGCCTTGTCACATTGACTTGAAGCGCATTTTCATCAATGTATTCGGTTGTTCCCCACAATACCTTTGAAATGCATTCTTTTTTCACCTCTGTTCCTGCATATTCCAAAAGAATTTTTAAGATCTTCCCCTGATTTTCCGGAATATGACAGGCATCTTTCCCCTGACAGACCGTATAGGTTCTGGTATCAAAAAGAAAATCGTCTCCATCCAGTAAATGTGCATTCCCCATTGCCCGTTTCAGCAGATTTTCTGTCCTTGCCAGCAGACGGTCTTTATGACACGGCTTCGTCAGATATTCGTCAGCTCCCAGCTCCAGTGCTTTCAACTCATCCTGCATTTTATCCCTGGAGGTCAGCACAAGAATAGGAAGGTTGCCTTTCTTTCGTATTTCTTTACAAAGTGCAAATCCACTGATTCCCGGAAGTCCCAGATCCAGCACTAACAAATCCGGATGCTCTGCCTCACAGACAGCACCGGTTTCTGGAAAATCCGTTACACAGCATACCTCATAGCCTGCCTTATGATAAATATTTTCCAGTTCTTCCCGAAGGAATTCATCGTCTTCTACGATCATGATTTTTTGCATGCCTGTCTTCTACTCCTGCCGTTTTCTCTGAATAAATTTCAAAATCCTGCGATTGCTTGTCTTTATAACTCCTATTATATAAGCTGTTTCTATCAGACACAAGAAAAGAAACACACTTCCTGCCATCTGCCAGAAAACTTTTACTTCCTGCACCTGTCCAATCAGCCGGAACAATGTCCAGACCCCAAACACACTACTGAAAAATGCAACGCTCAATACCAGTCCATAGTGCCACCAGATCTGAACTTTCGCACAATGACAGAGCTCTTTGTAGTTACTTCCCAGTGTAAGCAGAACGCTGTAGCGTGCCCCGGTCTTCTCCTGCTGAATTAAAAACTGAACTCCAATGAGTGTATTTGCGATAATCAAAAAAATCACAGCCAGATAGATCGTCGTATATCCCAATGCCACCTGATAAAACATATGCCGTCCGGCTGTTCCCAGATAACTTTCATAATGCAGATCGGTTGTTTTTAGACGGTCATTGACAGACATCACTGCTTTGAGCAATCCTTCCTCCTTTACCAGAACCGGACCAAGAATCCCGTTCCAGTAAGAATAGCTTCCGTCTGCTACAAAGACATCAAAAACCTCGTCCGGTACAATAAAACCATACATGATCGTCAACATCCGGTCTGCCACCAGATTGTCATTGCATACTCTTGGAATGATTTCATAATCGGTCTCTTCTATCTGCACAAAAACTTTCTCTTTCAGAAGTTTCTCTACGCTCTTTGCAGTCTCATCCGACAAATATGTGGGGTGCCCGTAAATTGCCATCTGATGTTCCTTTAAGTTCAAAGGTTCCATTCCTTTTGAACGTAAAATCTCATTGTACCCTGATTCTGCTATCAAAAATGGGGATTCTTCCCAAGAATATGGATTCAATCTGTTTTTCAGACGCTCATGTAATTCCTCACAGTCATATGCATATACTTTTCGCTCCTCCATACCTTCCGTAAAATCCAGATCTGTCCAAAGTAATCCATTTCGTACTTCAAACAGATTGGAAAAATATTGGTCTACTTTCTGAGATGACAGCACTTCTTCTAACGTTTCTTTTTTCTCGTCAAATGTAAAATCAATCCCTGCCGTATCCTGTTGTCCCAGTTGCCCACTCATCCCGACTCCATAGGAACAACATATGATCGCAAACAGAATCAGAAGGGAAGAAATTGCCAACGAAGATGATTTTAAAAATACCGCTTCCTGCAGCTGACGGCATGTAAATGTCCAGAGCTTTTTCCCTGGAAGTTTTCTGCATATCCTATCAAATAGATATGCCAGGCCCTGAAAGAAAAAGAATGTACCGAGTACTCCACAAAAACATAAAATTGCAGTCATACGAAACATTCGTTTTATCCCAAGTTCCGAACTCAGTATCCCGCATCCGATCCCATAGGCTACTGCCAGAAGAATGATTCCCATCATCAGCTTCACACACGTTTTTATGGGCGAAAATGCACGCTGTTTTTCCTTCTGTTCACGGGATAACAATTCATAAACCTCTTTTTTCCAAAGCTTGATGCAAAGCACAAACCGGGCAAACATTTTAATTCCGCAAATCCCAATAACTGTCCACAATGCAGCCGAACCGGAAAATGTAAACTGATGACGCAGAATTCCAAATCCTGCAAGCTTCGCCGTAATCAGGCTTGTAAGTTCCGAGATCAGCAGCGCCCCCGGGATCCCGATCACAAGCGCATACACAATATTTCGCAGCTCTTCCAGAAAAAGCATCTGAAACAGACTTCTTTTCTTCATACCAAGCATCACATAGGTTCCAAACTCATGACTTCGCTGTTCCATCTGATACTTATCCGTAAAATATACCAGGAAATAAAGCAGGCACAGAGATACCACATATAAAATCGGAATCAGCATCAGCAGCTTGTTTACAGCATCTCTCTCCATCTCTTTCAGAAAGATCATCACATCCTGATGATCCAGCGCAAGGATAATATAAAATGCCGCCACCGTGAGAATCATCGTAACAAAATACAGCGTGTTTTCCTGCCGGTTTCGTTTACTGTTTCGTCTGATCAGTTCAGAGAACATAATTGCTTCCTCCTCCCAACTGCGCCATCACGGACAAAATGCGCTCATAAAATTCCCGGTTTGTCTCCTCCCCGACTCGCTTCCGTAATTCATGAAATACTTTTCCATCCTGAATAAACAAAATTCTGGAACAAAAACTCGCAGCCTGTGCGTCATGTGTCACCATCAGAACCGCAGCCTCATCCTCTCGATTCACTCCGGAGAGTTGCTTCATCAGACTTCGTGCACTTCGGCTGTCAAGCGCACCGGTCGGCTCATCTGCCAGTACGATCTGCGGATGCAAAAGAAGCGCTCTTAATGCGGCTACCCTCTGCTTCTGTCCTCCGGACATCTGATTCGGAAACTTTTCCAGCACCTCCTCGATCTCAAAATATTCCGCCAGCTTCTGCATCCTTTTTCTGCTTTCCTTTTCCGGCATTTTGTGAATCTGTGCCGGCAAAAGAATATTTTCTCCACCCGTCAGATTATCCAGCAATTCAAACTGCTGAAACAGATACCCGATCTGTCTTCCCCGATACGCTGCCAGCTGAGCATCCGTATACATTCCGATATCCTGTCCTTTCAGAAGAATCCTCCCCCTTGTAGGTCTTAAAACCGAAGCAATACAATTTAACAGCGTCGTTTTTCCCGAACCGCTGCTTCCCATAATTCCGAGGAATTCTCCCTGATATACTTGAAACGAAATTCCTCTGAGTGCCTCTGCTGCATTTTCCTTTTCCCCATATGTTTTGTACAACGATTCTATTTCCAAAATAATACGGCTCATAATATCCCTCCCTTTCGTGATAAGAATATTATAAGCTGTATCGTGGATGAAAAACACTTACACTTTCTGTAAGAAAACTCCATCCTCTTTATGGTCTGCTATTCACAGTAAATTTTTATGAAAGCTCCAGTTTTCCGGTATATAACTGGTAATACGTTCCTTTCATTTTGATCAGATCCGCATGATCTCCACGCTCGATGATCTTTCCGTGTTCCAGAACAATAATCGCATCACTGTTGCGGATCGTAGAAAGTCTGTGCGCGATAACAAATACTGTACGTCCCTTCATCAGGTTATCCATACCCTTCTGCACAATACTCTCCGTACGGGTATCAATGCTGGAAGTTGCTTCATCCAGAATCAGTACCGGCGGATTTGCAACTGCTGCTCTCGCAATGGAAAGAAGCTGTCTCTGTCCCTGTGAAAGCTCTTCTCCATCACCGCTTAACATAGTGTCGTATCCCTTCGGAAGCATTTTGATAAACTGATCTGCATGAGCCAGTTTTGCAGCCTCGTATACTTCCTCATCAGTAGCATCCAGTTTTCCATAACGGATATTATCCATAATGGTTCCTGTAAACAAATGGGTATCCTGCAGTACAATTCCGAGGGAACGTCTCAGATCATCCTTTTTAATCTTTGTAATATTGATTCCGTCATACCGGATCTTTCCTTCCTGAATATCGTAAAAGCGATTGATCAGGTTCGTGATGGTTGTTTTTCCTGCTCCGGTAGAACCGACAAATGCCAGCTTCTGTCCCGGTTTTGCAAACAGACTGATATCTTTTAAGATCACTTTATCTTCGTTGTATCCAAATGTCACATCTTCAAAACGCACATCTCCGGTCAGTTCTGTATAAGACACACTTCCGTCAGCCGAATGTGGATGCTTCCAGGCCCACATTCCTGTTCTTTCTTTGCATTCGATAATATTGCCGTTCTCGTCTTTTTTCGCATTGACCAGTGTTACGTATCCCTCGTCTTTTTCCGATTCTTCATCGATCAGAGCAAAAATACGCTCTGCTCCGGCAAGTGCCATAACAATGGAGTTAAACTGCTGCGCCACCTGCATAAACGGCTGTGTAAAGCTCTTTGTAAACTGCAGATAAGATGCCATAACTCCCAGAGTGATCCCTCCGCTTCCCATAATAGAAAGGAATCCTCCAAGTACAGAGACCAGTACAAACTGCAGGTTTCCGATGTTTCCGATTACCGGTCCCATCATATTTGCAAAGGTATTTGCCTGTGCAGCACTTTCAAAGAGCGCCTCGTTGAGTTTGTCAAATTCTTCTTCTGACTTTCTTTCGTGGTTGAACACTTTTACTACGCGCTGTCCGTTCATTCTCTCTTCCACAAATCCAGTCACATCTGCCAGAGATTTCTGCTGACGAACAAAATATTTTCCACTGTTTCCACCGATCTTTTTTGTTACGAAGATCATAAGACCAATGATCAGAACTGCTAAAATTGTAAGCAGCGGACTTAAGATCAGCATTGAAATAAAGGTTACGATAATCGTAAAAAAGGACATCAGTGCCTGTGGGATCGACTGACTGATCATCTGTCTGAGCGTATCTGTATCATTCGTGTAAAGACTCATGATAGAACCATTCGTATTCTGGTCAAAATAACGGATTGGAAGAGTCTGCATATGTTCAAACATATCATCCCTTACTTTTTTAAGAACACCCTGACCAATGTAGACCATCAGTCGTGTATAAGTAAATGTAGCAATGACTCCCATCAGGAAAATGCTTCCAAGCACCGCAAGTGCCCGATATAGTTCTGCAAAATTCGGATCTTTCTGTCCGATCAGAGGACTGATAAAATCATCGATTAAAAACTTGAGGGACAATGATACCGAAATTGATGCGATCGAACTTAACAAAATACAGATAAATACGATCACAAACCGAACCTTGTACGCTCCGGTCACATATTTTAAAAGCCGCTTTGCGGTCTGTAAATTTTCTTTTGAAACCTTTGGTTTTCTATTCATCGTCCTCACCTCCCTTTACCTGAGATTCATATACTTCTCTGTAGATTTCATTTGTCGCAAGCAATTCTTCGGATGTGCCGACTCCCATGATCTTTCCTTCATCCAGTACAATGATCTGGTCTGCATTTTCTATAGAAGAAACTCGCTGCGCAATGATGATCTTTGTAGTATCCGGAATTTCTTCCCGGAATGCTTTTCGAATCAGCGCATCTGTCTTTGTATCTACCGCACTTGTGGAGTCATCCAGAATCAGAATCTTCGGTTTTTTCAGAAGTGCCCGTGCAATACACAGACGCTGCTTCTGTCCGCCGGAAACATTGTTTCCGCCCTGCACGATCATCGTATGATAACCTGCCGGAAATTCTTTTACGAATCCATCTGCCTGTGCAAGTTTGCAGACTCTCTGAACCTCTTCCTCGCTGGCATGTTCATTTCCCCAGCGGATATTATCGTAAATCGTTCCTGTAAAGAGAACGTTTTTCTGCAATACCATAGATACCTGATCGCGCAGTGCCTCCAGATTATACTCTCTGACATCCAGTCCGCCGACTTTTACAGTTCCTTTTGTCACGTCATAAAGTCTCGGGATCAGCTGTACCAATGTTGATTTCGCACTTCCGGTTCCTCCGATGATCCCGATCGTCTGTCCGGATTTAATATGAAGATTGACATCTTTTAACGAAAGATTTCCGCCTTCTCCCGCATAACTGAAATCTACATGCTCAAACCGGATCTCTCCGTCTGCCACTTCTGTAACCGCATTCTTTTTGTCCTGCATCTCCGGAACTTCCGTCAGAACTTCCGTAATACGGTCTGTAGACGCTTCTGCGATCATGATCATAACAAATACAAATGTAACCATCATCAGAGCCATCATGATCTGGAACGCATACACGATCACACTGGTCATTTCTCCGATTTCCATCGCACCGAATACAATTTCTCTTCCTCCGATCGCTACCATCAGAAGCATCGCCGTATAGATCGTAAACTGCATAACCGGTGAGTTCCATGCCACGATCTTTTCTGCTTTTGTAAATAATGTATAGACATATTTTGAAATTCCATGGAATTTTTCAATTTCATGATCTTCCCGTACAAAGGCTTTTACCACGCGGGATGCATTGACATTTTCCTGTACGGAATTATTCAGAATATCATACTCATCAAATACTTTGATAAAATGTGGATGCGCTTTCTTTGCAATAAAGATCAGTGTTCCTCCAAGCAGCGGTATGATGATCAGGAACAGCAAAGCAATTTTCTTATTGATCAAAAGTGTCATGATCCAGGATAAAACAATCATGATCGGAGCTCTCGCCAACAGACGAATGCTCATCATATATGCCATCTGTACGTTGGTAATATCTGTTGTCATACGTGTTACAAGACCGGATGTGGAAAACCGGTCAATATTTTTGAATGAAAATTCCTGTACTTTATAAAAAATATCATGTCTCAGGTTTTTGGCATATCCTGCACCTGCTGTTGCTGCCATTTTTCCTGCTATAATACCGAAATACAGAGCCAGCATAGCCATAATGACCAGAATCAATCCCCGCCGTACGATATAGCTCAAATTTCCCTGCATGATTCCAACATCAATGATCTTCGCCATCTCCATCGGAATCAGAACTTCCATTAAAACTTCCAGGATTACGAAAAATGGAGCCAACACAGACTGCTTTTTGTATTCCCGGACTGATTTTAAAAGTGTTTTATTCATCGTTCTCGTCTTCCTCCTTATTTTCTTTTTTGTTTTCTGCAAGATTTTGAATCATCTGCACAAGCACCTTTCTGCAAATCTTTACATCTTCCTGATCTATCCCTTGTATCAGCCGCTTTTCCGTATCTCTGATGTGCTCCAGAATCTCAGGTCTGAGTGCTTCTGCTTTTGGGGTCGGTACAATACGTTTTAATCTGGCATCCTTTTTCGAACTTTCCCGGGAAATAAATCCATTTTTTTCCATGAGCTGCAAAATCCCTGTGGCTGTGGACTTCCGGATTTGAAACTCTTCTTCTATATCTTTCTGATATACTTCCCTGTGCATCGTTTCCAAAAGAATATGCTTTAACACATGCTTCTGCATGGTGGTCAGGCCATCATCTCCCACTGCTTCAGACGCATTTCTGCGCTTCATCTGATTGGAAAGAATGTGAATCAGCCTGCCGGTATTGATGTACCTTTCCTTATCTTCTATATCCTGCATAATTCCATCCCTCTCTCTTTATATAGTTAGTTCCCTAACTTTTAACCATTATACGGAGGATATTTTTTATTGTCAAGAAGTTTTTTCAGATTATTGAAATCATAAAACTTATTTTGCCACGTCTGAATATTGCCTGATGGCAGCAGGCAGCCCGGTACGGAAAATAACAGAAATATAATCGATCGTCTGCTGCCTGTCATACTTTTCTTTGTTCACGATCCATTCCAGTAATGTCTCCGCAATTGCCTCTGTATAAAAGAATCTTTTTAAGTCCTTTATAACCTTACCAACATCAATGTGGCAGAGCGTATCCGTGAACTCTCAACCATTAAGGTTCTCGGATTCTACGACAAAGAAGTAACACTCTATATTTACCGGGAAACAATACTCCTTTCCCTGCTCGGTATTTTAGCAGGATTTGGAGTCGGTGATCTGCTTTACCAGTACATACTGGCAGTTGTTCCACCGGATGAAGTGATGTTTAACCCCGCTCTTTGTGCAAAAGCATTTGTGATTCCTGCCATTTTGATTGCAGTCATTACATTTATTCTAGGATACATAATGAATCGAAAACTCAAATACTTAGATATGCTCAGCGCATTAAAATCTGTAGAATAGCAAAAAATTTAAAAGTCAAGGGACTGACACAATGCAGTTCCTTGACTTATTTCATTTGGATCAAACACTAACTCTATTTTTCCAACTCCTGTATCAATTCAGAAATTAAAGCTTCTTCCTCTTCCAGTTCTATTGCAATCTCAGAAACCGACATTCCTTTTGACAATTTCTTTTGAATTAGTTCCTTTAGGAGTTCCATTCTGCCAGTTGTCCATCCCTCTTCCCAGGACGCTTCCCGCTCCTGTCTCATATGCTTCTCTTCATCATATTCATAAATACTCACTTGCTTCGCTTCCGCTCGGTTTTGCGTCAAAAACTCTGCCAGAATTCCTTCTTGAATGCATTCACATATTGCCTGCTCTACAGCTTCACTAATCGGCATTATGTTGGCATATTCCCGTACTCTTGCAGTATATTCGGAATAGTCTTTCAGAGATTTGCACAGTTCCTTTAATTTTTCGTTATGTCCCCGGTTAATGTTCAGCATCACTGCCGCCAGCTCCAATGCGGGATGCTCGTCCTTTACGCTGTATGCATCCGACAATCTTAATACGGTTCGATCCGGCATTTCCTTGATGCCGTTATAAAAAATGACGAACTGCGGCGCCGGAATCTCCACCAGCTTTGTTCCATACAGATTTGAGTTCTTTGTCATGCCCGAATACAGGTCTGAAATATAAAAAAGATTACGCAAGGGCAGGTTTGGACTGTAGGTAGACTGATGCTCGTAATGCTTTCCGCTGATCGCATTGTACAGATCAAGCAGTTCTTTCTTCTCCTGGTAGAGCATGGCAAAAATTCGCGACTTGTACATTCTGTTTACCGGGGGTTCTGTGGTTTGTTTCATAAAGCTTCCTCCTTCAATTGAATTGTTGCAGGAGGCCTTCCAATCCGACATCTTCTCTTCTAAAAACCTCTCTGCTGTTTTAGTTGATATCAAAGCATAGAGATTTTCCGATATGACTTTAGAACAAAAGATGCGGAATCGTTCCGCTTAGAAAACCAGAAATAATGCTTTCTTGTATTGTAGCACGTTTATTCAAAAAGAGGAAGAAAAATTCTTTAAATAAGGAAACCGATAGCTTCGACTGGTTATAGTCTATGCCATCGGTTTTCTTGATTCAAGTTAGCCTCTGAACAGTAACATCACATCTGTACTTGCTATCTTTCTCTTAATTTCCACATTCAATACTGATTGCATTGAATTTTTCCAAAATATCTTCTACTTTCAATTCCTGTTTTTCTTTTGCTGACAGATCCATCACTGCTTCCCCCTGATGCATCATCAACAGTCTGTTTCCATATTCTACTGCATAGCGGAGATTATGTGTCACCATGATCGTTGTCAGGTTTTTCTGTTTCACGATCTTATCTGTCAGTTCCATGATCAGATCTGCCGTCTTTGGATCCAGCGCCGCTGTGTGCTCATCCAGGATCAGAAAATCGATCGGTGTCATGGTTGACATCAGAAGTGCCATTGCCTGACGCTGCCCGCCGGAGAGAGAACCGACTTTTACATTCAGCTTATTTTCCAGTCCCAGATTCAACTGGCTTAATAGCTCCTGATAATGAGACTTTCTGTTTTTATTAATTCCTTTTCTCAATCCGTAAAAACTGCCTTTGTTGTCTGCAAGAGACATATTTTCCAGAATTGTCATGGAAGGACAGGTTCCAAGCGCCGGATTCTGATACACTCTTCCGATCTTCCGGTTTCTTTTATACTCTTTCATGCGGGAAATATCTTCCCCATGCATCAGAATCTGTCCTGCTTCTACCGGAATACTGCCGCACAGGATATTAAGCATGGAAGTCTTTCCGGAGCCGTTGCTTCCTACCACAGAAACAAAATCTCCCTGTTCTACTGTCAGATTAAAATCTTCAAACAGACACATTTCATTGACTGTTCCTGGATTATAATATTTATGAATATGTTTTAACTCAAGCATTTGTCTTCACCTTCTTTTTCCGTTCCATTCCAATGAGTAAGATCGCGAGGAATAATACCGCTGTGATCAGCTTCATATCCTGTGGTTCAAAAAACTTCAAAGCAACTGCCACGCAGGCTTTGTAAACGACAGAACCGATCAGAACTGCTGTGGTTGCTTTCAAAAATGTCAGATTCTTAAACAGGCTGGTTCCGATGATCACGCTTGCCAGCCCGATCACGATAGCTCCTGTACCGCTGGAAATCTCAAATACTCTCTGCTCCTGACAGAAAATTCCGCCTGCCATAGCAACCATTCCGTTGGCGATCGCCAGTCCTAAAATCTTTACATTTCCCTGATCCTTTGCAAGGGAAGTCACAAGATTTGCATTATCTCCCACAGCCCTCAGAAGAAATCCGGATTTTGTCTGCAGATACAGATCCAGAATTATTTTCACGATCACTGCAAGAATAAGTACTACTGCAAGAACTTTATATTTCGCTGCCCCGCCTGAGAAAATCCCATTCATTGTCTCATTGTCGAAAATATTCTCTTCTCCAAAAATCGGAACATTTGCTTTCCCTGCAATCCTGAGATTGATCGTCCACAGCGCAGTCATCATAATGATACCAGAGAGGAGATCCCTGACCTTTCCTTTGACATGGATCAATCCTGTACAGATTCCGGCTGCTGCTCCTGCCAGAAAAGAGACCGGTATGGTCAGGTACGGATTCACTCCCTGTGTGATCATTGTCGCCGTCACTGCAGCCCCCAGCGGAAAACTTCCATCCACTGTCAGATCCGGAAAATCCAGAATTTTATATGTGATATAAACTCCAAGAGCAAGGATTCCGTAAATCAGTCCCTGTTCCAAAATCGTTACAAAAATGTCCATCTCAATTCCTCTCCGTTTCTACTTTTTACTTTGAAATACTGTCAAACGTTTCCGCTGCACCTTCAAGCAGTGTCTCGTCTACCGTAACTCCCAGTTCTTCTGCTGCCTTTGTATTGATATAAAGTCCAGGTTCAGAAATCGTCTCATAGTTCATCTCAGACGCCGTCTTCTCTCCTTTTAAAATCTCTGCTGCCATCTTTCCGGTCTGTTTTCCAAGCGCCACATAATCCAACCCCTCTGCTGCCAGACATCCCAGTTTCACCTGTTCAATCTCGCTTCCAAACACCGGGATTTTCTTTTCATTGGCTTTGTCAAGAATCGTTGCCAGAGAATTTACAACCGTATTGTCCGTCAGATTTGTCAGACAGTCCACCTCGGATAAAATCTCTTCTGTTGCCAGCGAAATATCTGCTGTCTGCGTCACACCTTTTTTCACAATCGTAAATCCGTAATCTCCTGCCAGCTCTTCATATTTCTCAATTGCTGATACAGAGTTCACTTCACTTGTTGTATAGAGGATCCCGATCTTCTCTGCATCCGGCAGCATCTCGCGGATCATCTCCAGCTGCTCTTTGATCGGAAGCTCATCACTGGTTCCTGTGACCTCTCCCACCGGAGCTCCATCGTCATTTGCAAGCTTTGCTGCTTTTGGATCTGTCACTGCTGTATAGATTACCGGAATCTCTGTATTCATTGCTGAATTGTATGCCGCCTGCGCGCTTGGAGTGGCGATTCCACAGATCAGATCCACATCGTCTGAAACAAATCCATCACTGATCTGCTTTGCTGTTCCCTGATCGGCCGCCGCATTCTCCTCTTTGATCGTAAGATTCTTTCCTTCCTCAAATCCGGCTTCTTTGAGTCCTTCAATAAATCCCTCCCTGCAGTTGTCCAAAGAGGCATGCTCTGCAAACTGGGAAATCCCTACTGTATATGTTTTGGTACCATCTTTTGTCTCATTTTCCTTTGTTCCACATGCCATCAGGCTGACTGCCATTACACTTCCTAAAATAACTGCGAATACTCTCTTTTTCATAATTTGGTTCTCCTTTTCTATTACTATATTCCAAAAGCAAAGGAGCCGATCATGTGGATACAGGGTGGATGCTCTGCAATGATCGTATAAAAAAACCGCCCCAAGCTATATGCTTGAGACGGTAATAAATACAAATTCATTATCGCGGTACCACTCAAATTGACAAATGTCCACTTTCTCACGTACTGACATACGCTCCTGATTGATAACGGGTTCGGTTCCCGACGACGCCTACTCTTTTCATTTCAGGCCGCCCTCGAAAGTCCATTCAGAATTAAAATCCATACAGCAATCTCACCGCCTGCTGCTCTCTGTGATCTCTTTTAAAACCTACTCTTCTTTCTCATCGGTTTTGCTTTTGATGTTTTTAATTGTAATGTCCTATTTAGGATTTGTCAAGTACTTTTTTAAGGTAAAGTGGTGATTTGGTGAATTTCCCTTATTCAATTTTTAAAACAACCTCCGGATACCATTCCATTGCTTTCCTGATTGCTTTCTTCGTTGGCAGTCCATATCCTGATAAAATAACCAGTATATTTTTCTGCGTTTCTTTTTTCTCACTACACGGTTCGATATACAACATATTTCCTACAGCATTGACCAGATACCACGTGTCTTCCAGATATACAAAGCCCTTGATTCGAAATGTATCCACTAAAAGCATATTCAGAAAATGAGAAAGTGTTTCTAATTTTATCTCTTCTTGAATGTGCAGAAGATATTTTCGCAAAGTCACATCTGCAGTTTGCAACAGCTGTTCTTCTGTTTCCAGATTTGGCTTTTGCATCTCCTGCAGCCACCTCTCTTCCATCATGCCATATGATGTCATATGCAACGGCAAATCCGGTCGATGGGCCTTCAGAATCTTTTGAATCTGCTCTATCTCTTCTGTTTTTACAAGATCCTTCTTGTTCAGAAGCAGCAGATCTGATACCTGAATCTGTTTTTTTACTACAACTGCCGTTTCATACACTTTCGGAAATTGCCGTGCATCCAGCAGGCAGACGCATCCCATATATTCCAATCCTGGAAATTTTTCCCTCTGATTCAATATTTTCTTAACATTTGTGGGATCGGAGAGCCCTGATGCTTCTACTATAATCACATCCGGCTTCTCCTGTAATACCTGCTGCAATACATTCTTAAATTTATCCAGCCTGCACGAGCAAAAGATCGAGCCATTGTTGATCTCGTCCAGTGCAATCCCCAACTCCGAAAGCAGTTCTCCATCAATGCCCTCTTTTCCAAACTCGTTCACAATAATATGCATCCGTTCCGAAGAGAATTGTTTCATAAACTGTTTTAAAAATGTTGTCTTTCCTGCACCCAGAAACCCGGTGATCAAATACAGTCTACTCATTATTTCATTGCCGCACGGATCGCGCCTTCCAATTCTTCTTTAGATGGTACCAGAGAACGGAATTTCAATTCACCATTGATGTACATGGACGGCAGATTCGGAACGCCCATCTTTTTACATCTTGCGATATTCTCTTTGAGCGTAAATTTATACTCTACCATATCAATCGCATCACCAAATGTCTTTTTCGCTTCATTTGCTGCGCCCATCATGTAGGTACATGCCGCACATGTCGCAGAATCCAGAGTAAATACCTCTACCAGTGGTTTTTCTAAGTGCTCATAATCCGGAAGCTCTACTTCAATATCTTCGTCTTCTGCCACATAGTTCTTTAACATTTCTCTTACAGAATCTGTCTCATAAACTGCCTGTGCAACTCCGATTGCATTTTCCACAGGAACATCATAAGGCATATCGCATCCGGGTGCTAAAATAAAGTTTTTACAGCCTTTCATTTTATCAAGCAATTCTACCGCAATCCACAGTTACCGGAACAAGGCTCACTGTTTAATCCAATCTGCGCGAAAATGTATCCTTTGTCTCCATACTCTTTTCTGGAAAGTTCATTTGCTTTCGCAATCAGCTCATAAAATACTTTCGACTGATTGTCTATATTCAGCAATGTCACTGCATCCTCTTTTGTCAGCATTTCTTCTGCATCTACTTTTGAAAGTATACTTGCTATATCTTTCATCAAAATACCTCCTTGTGTATTTCTATCCCACATATTGCTATAAACATAGTAGTATATTTCAAACAAAATCTATGTGAATTTTTTAAGATTTTCTGTAATTTTTCTACATCTTTATTGATTCATTCTGCAATCTTCCGCTCTTTCAACTAAAATGGAATCCCTCTCCGAAGCAGAACCTGTCGTAAAAACATTCCTGCAGCATTAAACCCAGCGGTACTATATCATCCGATGTAAATATTGCATCCACACCAAATCCTTTTTATGCTTCCTATAAATCCACTTATATTCTGAATCATCGTCAGGAGTTAGAATATAAATAGTACAAGCCAAAAGAGAAATCCCAAAATACACATAAGCATGGTACAATTCATTAGGAAAGTATCAAATTCAGAGCAGATAAAAAGAGCAGTT
>OBJF01000107.1_pt1 | contig 101161 bp, 128 predicted proteins | sample 1519091 | NCBI WGS metagenome assembly OBJF01 (sample SAMEA2452124, study PRJEB22498) | human gut metagenome | biome: human feces; feature: human gut; material: feces | place: Australia | collected 2012
CGGTCTGGGTCAGACCACGGTAGCCGCCCTTGTCCACATTCTCCCGGTCGTAGCCTATCTCCAAGGTGATGGATTCCGTCACCAGCTTCTTTTCGGTGAGCCGGAACATCAAGATTTCTGCCATTTCCCGGACAATGAGTTTGGCCTTGTCGTTGGGGTACGGGCAGGTCAGCACCTGCCCCTCGCTGATGCTGTTGGTGCTGGGCTTGTAGCTTTTGATTTGCTCTATGCCGCAGGGCTCGTAGCCCCATGCGTGGTCGATAAGGATTTCCGCATCCACGCCGAAAATCTCATACAGACGATCTTCCCCGTGGATGGAAAACCGTGCCAAGTCCCCCATGGTGTAGATGCCGTGGGCTTCCAGCCGCTTGACGGTACCAGGGCCGGTCATCCAGAAATCGGTAAGCGGGCGATGGTTCCACAGCAGATACCGGTAAGACTGCTCGTCCAGCTCTGCAATGCGGACACCATCCTTGTCCGCCGGGATGTGTTTTGCCACAATGTCCATGGCCAGCTTTGCAAGGTAGAGGTTGGTGCCGATGCCTGCCGTTGCGGTGATGCCGGTGTTGGTCAGCACCTCCCGCACCATGGTCATGGCAAGCTCGTGGGCGCTCATGTGGTAATAGGGCAGATAGCCCGTCACATCAATGAAAACCTCGTCAATGGAGTAGGGGTAGATATCCGCCGGGGACACATATTTGAGGTAGGTCTTGTAGATTTGGGTGGAAACGTCCAGATACCGCTGCATCCGGGGCGGTGCAACAATGTAACTCAACCCCAGTGCAGGGTCTGCGTTCAGGGCGTTGGCATCAAAAGAGGTGCTGGCAAAGTGGTATTTTCCATCCTCTCCCCGGACTGCCTTTTTCTGCCGGATGGCAGTTTGCAGCCGCTGGGCGTTGACCTCTTTCACCCGCTGAACGGCTTCAAACAGCCGTGCTCTGCCGGGTATCTTGTAGGCCTTTAAGGAGGGCGACACCGCAAGGCAGATGGTTTTCTCGGTGCGGGATGCGTCTGCCACCACGAGATTGGTGGTCAGAGGGTCCAGATGGCGGTCTACGCACTCCACCGAGGCATAGAAACTTTTCAGGTCGATTGCCAGATAGGTGCGCGGCGCTGCCATACTTCAGCCCTCCTTTGCAAAAGCTACAACTATTTATCTTATTATAATAAATCTTTACGCTGTTTTCAAGATGGAATGGCTATTTTATCTGTGATATAGACAACAAAAAAGAGTGGCAGCATTTCAAGCTGAAACGCTGTCACTCTGTAGGAACTGCGTAATGACTGACGATTATCCTTCTACTTTGACCGTAGCACGATCGCTCTTTGCGTTTCCATCCGCATCCAGCGTGATATGCACAAAATGTTCCGGCTTATCATAATCCTTTGTCTCGCCGTCATCGGTATAGTATTCATAGGATGCACCATCGGGAGCATAGGCAAGCAGGCGCAGATCTGCAAAATCCACATCGGCAACGCTCTGGATCTTTTTGCCGTCCTTGGCAAGGGGCAGAAGGTGTCCCTTGCGCATAAAGAACACCACTTCATCCAGCTCCACCGGAATGTAATGATGGCCTGCCGGCAGCACGCTGGTTTCGATGCGGTTGCTTTCGCTGCACTTTACCCGCACCTGCAGCATCTCCTCCGGCAGATAAACATACCGACCACGGGCATTTTGCTCATACACCGGGGCGATCAACAGGCTTTCACCGATCATCACCTCATCCTCTACCCGGCGGGCAAAGTCATCCTCCGGGAAGGCGAACGCCAACGGCATACAGTACATGCCGTCGTGCAGGGCAGCTTTCATGTACTCGCTGTAAATGTAGGGCAGCAGCAGGTAGCGCAGTTGTAAAATACCAGCAAAGGCAGCCTTGTTCTTAAAGCGGTAGGGCTCCTGCCGGCGAGTGCCGTCGGCAGAGTGGTTCCGCAGCAGCGGAGAGAAGATGCCCATGCCGTACCAGCGCAGCACCAGATCCTCTGTAGTATTGCTGCCAAAGCCGCCAATGTCGGGGCCTTCGTACAGGAAGCCGCACATATTCAGGGAGGGCATCATGTGCAGCGCAAGCAGAATGTGGCTCCACCAAGAATGGTTGTCGCCAGTCCAGATGCCGCCATACCGGTGCATCCCGATGCAGGCAGAACGGGAGTATATCAAAATGCGCTTGTCCGGCTCCAGCCGCTCGAAAGCCTCACCTGCCGCACGGGTCATGTTATAACCAAAAAGATTATGTACCTTGTCGTGCCGCATACGCCCCTGTTTGGTGTTGTGGTAGAACAGCTTATAATCGTTTTCGTTGTTGGAAAGCCCTGCCACCATGCCGGTAAAAGCACCAAAGCTGGAAATATCCAGGTTTTGCTTGCTGTATTTCTCAATTTGAGCAAAGGTCTTTTTCAGTCTTTCTTCTGCGTAGAAGATAGCAGGCTCGTTCATATCATTCCAGAAGCCCTCGATCCCCTGATCCAGCAGAACTTTATATTGACTGCCAAACCAAGCACGGGCTTCCGGATTGAGCATATCGGGGAAGTGTACCCGTCCCGGCCACACACCGGCTACAAAGGGGGTGCCATCCTGATTCGTGCAGAAGTAGCCGTTTTTCACGCCCTCCTCGTACACATCATATCCATCTTCGACCTTGACTGCTGCATCGATGATGGGGACAAGATGAATGCCCTGCGCTTTCATCTCGGCGGCAAAGTCTGCAAAACGCGGGAAGCGCTGTGCATCCACCGTAAAGTCCTTGTAATGCTCCATGTAATCGATATCCAGAACCACAGCGTCCAGCGGCATATGATTGGCACGGTAATTTGCCACCACCTCGCGGACCTCGTCCTCGTTCATGTAGCTCCAGCGGCTCTGGGCGTTGCCAAAAGCCCATTTGGGCGGAATATAACTGCGCCCCACCAACTGGCGGAACTGGTGCACAATATCGGTCAGGCTCTCGCCCTCAATGATGTAGAGATCGTAATTTTCCTCGGCCACCGTGACCCGCAAGGTATCCAGGTCGGTGTAGCCGCAGTCAAAGGTGACCTTGCCCGGGTAGTCGATAAAAAAGCCAAATGTATCCTTGCCGGACACGATCATAAAATTATAAGCACCGTACAGCGAGGATTTGCCCTCGGTATGGTTGCCGTCATCGGAGCATTTGCTTTCGTACACCCACCCGCGCTTGTTGATACCACGGACGTTTTCGCCAAGACCATACAGGACATCCTGCGGTTCCATGGCATAGGAGAAACCATCCGGCTCCTTGGTCAGATAGGGTATCGTTTCCATCATGGGCAAAAAAGAACCCACTACACTTTCGGTATCAAACGGTTGACCGTATTGCTTTTTGTAAATCATAGCAAAACACCTCTCCTTTGTTTTTTGAATCGCATGCTGATCCTGTCGAGATAAAAATTTTCTTTAAATCCAAACGATGCAAAATCATCTCGCCCGATGCACCGCGAAACGAAACACCACCATTATGATAGATCGTCTCCCGCATGGCCTGAAACGCATTTTTTCCAAGCCTTACCGTGTCGGAAGTGTAGATTTCATCTGTAAGCCTTCTATCGAATTTCATTTTCATCCTCGTAGGGTTTTGATTCTGCCGCGCACTTCAATTCTGGTATGTCTTTTATGGTCAACTGGCATACTGATTTTTGATCAAGCTTGTACAGCATAGCTAGTATAGTATACTTGCGCAGCATTTCGATTTCAAGCGCTAATTGGCATTGGCTGTGTAAAAAAGAGAGGCCAATCTGCGTAAAAATTTGCGCAAGTTGATCCCTGTGCTTTTTCACAATCCGGCTATCCGTATAGACAGTCATCTTGCGATGCGGTATACTCGAACCAGATCAACATTTTCAGGAGGAAAATCATGGCGGGAGAAAACAACAAGGTCGTTATTGTTACCGGCGGAAGCTCCGGCATCGGACGGTGCACGGCATCCGCTCTGAAAGAGAATGGCTGCATCGTCTATGAGTTCAGCCGCAGAAATATCCCTATGGAGGGTGTTACCCATCTGTCTGTCGATGTGACCGATGAAGATGCGGTCAACGCCGCTGTGCAGCAGGTCATCCAAAAAGAGACCAAAATTGATGCAGTGATCAACTGTGCAGGCTTTGGCATTTCCGGTGCGGTGGAGTTTACGTCCATGGAGCAAGCCAAAGCGCAGTTTGATGTGAACTTTTTCGGGACAGTCACTGTAAATAAAGCAGTTCTCCCCTTCATGCGCCATCAAGGGAAGGGGCATATTGTGAACATCAGCTCTGTTGCTGCCGTAGCGCACATTCCGTTCCAGACCTTCTACTCTGCAAGCAAAGCCGCCGTTTCTTCTTACTCTTACGCTCTGGCAAACGAAGTCAAGCCCTACGGCATCCATGTTACCGTCGTAGAACTGGGTGACATCTGCACCGGGTTTACAAAAGCACGTCAAAAAAGCATTCTCGGCGATGATGAATACGGTGGACGCATCTCCCGGAGCGTCAGCCAGATGGAGCACGACGAGCAAAACGGCATGGACCCGGCACGCATTGGACGGTACATCGCCGGTATTGTGGAGAAAAAGGACCCGGCAGTCGTTTATGTTGCCGGTGCACAGTATAAATTCCTGAGCCTTTTGTGCAAGCTCCTGCCTGCCGCAGCACGCGGAAAGATCGTGGGGAAAATATATGGGTAACAGGCGCATTGCTCCGCAAAGCTGCCATATCCGTATTTTGTGGACAACGAAGCAGAACTGTTCGCCCCGGAGTCCGGAAAAAAGGCAAGCCCTCCTTCATAAATTACAGTAACCGTTTATGATACTATGGGGAGGGGTCGGCATGTTTTTATCTCTTCTGCAATTTTTTGCCACAAAGTTTCTGGTTCTGGCGCTTCATCTGGAAAGCGGCAGCTTTCCGCGGCCCCTCTCTGCCCGGGAGGAAACCGAAGCCTTTTCCGCACTGCGTGCCGGTGACCCTGCCGCACGGGAAAAACTGATCCGGCACAATCTGCGTCTGGTGGCACACATCGTAAAAAAATACTACGCCCTGCCCGGCGATCAGGACGACCTTATTTCCATCGGCACCATCGGCCTGATGAAAGCAGTGGATACTTTCGACTCTGCCCGTCGGGCACGCTTTTCCACCTACGCCAGCCGGTGCATTGAAAATGCTATCCTCTCCCCAGCGCACTTTGAAGAGAATCCACCTCTTTCACGCAATGACGCATCTACGTCAAAATGGATTTTTGGGAGCCGAGAGAGCGGTTCCTTTTTTCTGCTTCAGAGGGTGTCATGTGAGGGTTGTGGTCTAACCCCTCTATACATCTTACAGGTAAGTTTGGCAGGCCCCCGCACCACCGTAGAGGCGCAGGCGTTCTACCGTATGTACCACTCTTACGCCGACATCCCGAACCCATGGGACCGTCTGCGTTGGTGCCGCTATGGTCTTGACCTGCTGCAAAAAGAGGTTGCTGCCATGGTGGGCATGGAGGAATGGCTCTATCGGGATCTGGAAAGCGGCGCATTTCACCGCAGCTTCACGCCCGAACTTGCGGACAAGCTCGCCGCCCTTTACGGCATCCCGGTGGAGGATATTCTGGACGACTACACCCTGTTTCTGCACCGGGGCGGCGGAGACTTCCTCCGCAGATACCGGGAGGCAAAGGGATGGAACCGTCAGCAGCTTGCCGACCATGCAAAGGTCAGCCGGACAAGCATCCGCTGCTTGGAAAGCGGGCAAAAGACCATCAGTCAGAAGTGCTTTTGCCATCTGGTGGAAAACCTTGGTTCCGATTTTCCATCTATGCTTCGCATGTGAGGTATGGCAATTTTTCTCCGGCCAAACGAAAAAGCCCGTCTGCAAGCCACGATATGTGGCAGCGCAGACGGGCTTTCGTTATGGAATCATTCTGTTTCAATTATTCTGATATTCGCTCTGACTTACATGGCGTTCCGTAAAACACGCAGTCGTTCTTCAAACGTTGCTTTCCATGCCGGATGCTCGGAGAATACGGTGTGCTCCACCTGACGGACTTGGTTCAGTCCGATGTTCCGCACCGCTTCCACTGCAGCATCTTTTTGACTCAGATGGCGTTTTCCCACGGTCAGACAGTTTGCGCCTTCTGGCGTGTCGTACTGCTGAAACGCCCGGTTGAAGTCCATCAGGTCATGCAGACGGATGGGCTGATTGGTTTCGTTGTCTACCAACAGACCCCAATTTTCCCAATGACGGTCAGTATTGCCCACCAGATAATCCAGAATGTTCATCATATAGTAGCCGGGAGCATCCAGCTCTAAGATCTTATCCAGCGTATTCCAATCACGGTTCGTGCAGTAGACGTCATAGGCTGCATAGGTCACAAGACTGTATCGCTGAGATGTCATGATTTTGCTGATAGAAACCAGCTCATTTTCAAACATTCCCTGCTCATACAGTACCTGATGGCAGTCAAAGCACCGGCAGATTTTGCTTGCCAGCACTTCACGTTCCACCGCATCCCTGCCGCCATCCTTGTAAAGATAGAATCCATCCTCTTTGCGCACCCATGCTTTGGGGTACAAGCCGCCCGTAGACAGGTCACTTGCCAGAAGATGGGCGTTTGTCACCGTCATTTGGTGCCCCCGCAGCGCAATATCCACAAGCGCATTGCTTAAGGAGTGTGCAAAAAGGTTGATATCCTCGAATCGAATCTTCTCGTTTTCTTCTTTCACCCAGAACACATCCAGCAAAGACAGACAATGGTAGGATAATGCAATCTGTGCTCGTTCCCTGTCCGTAACACTCTGAGATGCACCGATACTGTTCAGGATTTCCTTGGCGTAGGTGCGATCCAACGTCAACATTCGGGAGGCGCACCAATAGTAAAAGTTCGTTACATTATTGATGCGCTCGTCAAAATCATCCGATTCCACCAGAACCAGATCACAGGGCATGAAATCCTCGAGGCAGATCCTGCATTCCCCTGTCGTGCTGAGTTGTGCCACACAGCTTTCCCGGTGCATGATCTCGTAAAACATGGTTTTCATCCCTCCCTGCGTTCTGTGTCTTGCTCTGTATTTATATTACCTTCTTTTTTCACGGGACGCAAGAGCTTTTACTTTTCAAAAAGCTTTTTCTGCTGCTCCATCAGGACGGTTTCGATACGCTCTTTCAGCAAAAAGTGAAACTGTTTTGAGTGTTATGCAATGCCATAGGATACCATATTGGCTGCCAGCAATCAACAGCTTTGTTGTGTCAGCCGCATTTCAAAAGACTTATGTAGCACAAAAAGCCCCACGCTCAACACTGCCTCTGAATCTGACCGTCTCTGGTCAGAGCAGAAAAGCATATGTTGAGCGTGGGGCTTTGTTTATCGGCTCGGCTGCCAGCCGGGCTTTTGGTGTTCCTTGGGTTTGTAAGTTCCTTTGGTAGTATCGATCACCGCCTGCAGCAATTCGAGCTTCTGCCATGTGGGGCAGTTCAGACGGTCGATTTTTTCGATCACATAGTTGGCGTGGGCGGTTGCGACCCGTTTTCCGAGTTCGTCCCATCCCTCTTTCGTTTTGGGGTAATGTACCACCACTTCAATGGGGGCACTCTTTCGCATGGCTCACTCACCTCCGATTACATCACTATCACCTCATTTTTACGGGTTACTGGTTGTCCGCTATTCGCTGCGGTTTCCGCTCAGAACATTCAGAGCCAGACTGACCAGCAAAGCCATATCAATGCGGAGCATTTCAGCCTTGCTGGCATAGCCCATAAAGCGTTCGATGCGGGATTTATCGATCGTGAAGATCTGCTCCAGAAGAATCATGGACGGTTCTTCAAAGGCCGGGTTGAAATCCACCAGCACATGGGTGGGCTGGTTTTTCTTCTTTTCCGTCCGGGTGGTAACAGTTGCAACGATCAATGTAGGCGAATGACGGTTTCCAATGTTGTTCTGCAGAACTACCACAGGGCGTTTCCCGCCCTGTTCCGAGCCGATATGCGGCTCCATGTCTGCATAGTAGATGTCCCCTCTGAGATATCTCCAATTGTTCGGTAACATAAAAATCCCCGTGGAATGAAACGCCCTCATAGCCAAGAAGATTTACGAATCCTCTCAACTATGAGGGCATTGTTTTTATTCGTGCGGTTCCATGGTCAGATTATGCTGCAAAATTCAAGTGAGTCACTTTTTCTTTACCATTGAGCTTCTGATAACATCCAAAATGGTCTGATCCGCCGGGAGCCACGGAACGGAATCAATGTCATCTTTTGTCAGCCACCGTGCAGCTTCCGCTTCTTTCAGAACAAGATCGCCGGAAACCACTTCACACCAGAAGCAGTCCATGGAAAGATGAAACGCCGGATAATCATACTCGATTGTCCCAACTAGATTCCCCACGGCGATTTCCGTGTCCAGTTCTTCTTCAATTTCCCGCTTCAGAGCCTTCTGCGGGGTTTCGCCCGGCTCGATTTTGCCGCCCGGAAACTCCCATTGACCTTTGTAGTCACCATAGCCGCGGGCGGTAGCGTAGATTTTGCGTTTTGCCTGCATGGAATCGCAGATCACAGCGGCCACAACACGAATCGTTTTCATAACGTTCTCCTTTTGAATTCATTAGGCCGACCGTCAGAAGTCCCACCGACACGATAGAACACCCTGTTTCCTGCTTTTCTTGCAGTAAGCAGCCCCATCTCATGGAATTTCATCACAAACGTCCGAATGGTTGCATACGCAGCGTTTCGGAAATCCTTTTCCAGCTGCTTTGTGGTAAACTCCTCTGCACCATAAGCAGACAGAACATATTCCCAGAGCAGCCGTTCTTTTTCTGTGATTTTTCCTTCCGCAAGAGCAGTTTGATATACCTCAAGATCAGTTTTCGGCGGAACTGCATCCACCTGCAGGCGGTTATAGACCTCATTGCAGAAGTAGAACAGAAAGGAAGTCACATCCGTATAGCCGGAAATCAGAGCATTTCTCTCCACGCGTTCGTAGGCTTTGTAATATGCCTCCTTGTTTTCAGCGATGTATCGGGAAAACGGCGTGAACAGTGCCGCAGGATAGCCCTGCTGAACAAGATACCAGAGGTGGAATAGCCGTGCAGTGCGTCCATTCCCGTCAAAATAGGGGTGGTAGTACGCAAAGGCAAAGTGCAGAATGGCAGCCTTATGCAGCTCATTGATGCCGTCATTGGCATTCGCAAAATCGACAAGACATTTCATGGCACCGGGAAGCCGCTTTGCCGGAAGTCCCGGTCTGGGTTCTTCACCGCCCACAATAAAAACCTCGCCATGCCGATAAAAGTGGTTTGGCAGTAATCGATCTTCATCCGGGAGATAATCCCCTGTGCTGATCTGATATAGGTGATGCAGATTCTCCTCGGTGATCGTATTCTGACGATTCGCGATAAACTCCAGTCCGCGCTTCATACCATAGATGCGGGCTTCTTGTTCATCACGAGGGGCATAACCATCGAGGATATAACGGATACTGCTGCGGGTCGAGCGGATACTTTCAATTTGAAAAGTAGCATAAATTTCCTCGGTCATCGCCGACAAACCGAAGTTTTGTCCACTGACAGGGACAGAGAGCAACTGCTTCATACCATTTGTTGAAATTTGCACGAGGTTCGGCAGGTAAAACAGCTTATTTCCAGAAAAATCAGTCAACGGCAGAGGCTGCGCAAAGTTTTGCCGCAGCAATTCGGCAAATTCTTTGACGCTGACAGTCGAGTACTTGTATTCCATCCGATTGAGTTCAAACAAATGTTTATCTGAAAGCATTTTGGCAAACTGTGCCCCATCCATTCTGTCCACCTCGCAGTTGATACTTATTGATACTACATAGTATCAATATACCGATTCTTTATAAAAAAGTCAACCGAAACAGGCCGAACCAACTTTTTTCCATACTCTCCGTCAAAATTCCCGTGGTTCCGTCACGGATCACATCTCCATCGGCTTATTCCCCACTTCGTCCAGATACGCATTCAAAAATTCCGCTGCAAGGCTGCTGGAACGGATGTTTTCTCTGGCTTCCTGTGGGGTGAACCACTTGCAGCGGTCCACTTCGTGGTTAATATGCAGCGCCTTTGCGGTTCTGACGAAAGCGGTAAAGTTGCACATCAGCGTGTTAGACGGCTCAAAAAACTTGGTACGGTTGAACCGGAGGTGCTCTACTTCCAACCCGGTTTCTTCCCGGACTTCCCGCACCACGGCGTGTTCTTCTGCCTCACCGCGGTTCACATATCCAGCCACCAGAATATAAGAGGGCTTGCCGTACTGCTGGATGAGCAGAATTTTCCCGGTTTCCTCATCCACAACAATCATGCTGACCGCCACATTGTACATCGGGAAACGGTATTGCTGGCATTTCGGGCAATAAGGCACAATGCCCTCTTCTTCCAGTTCTTTTTCAATCAATGCCGTGCCGCATTCAAAGCAATGCTTCTGAATCATTTTTACACTCCAAACACTGTTTTCGTCAGCCGGATACCTGCGGCCGTCTTCATCGTATGTTCCATAAAGGTTCGGATTGCCTGCTGGTCGTACCCGCTTTCGGACGCATTGACGATATAATCTGCCTCAATCAGAATCTGATAGTCAATGCCGTCGATCTGCGCCGGACTATGGTGGTGCCCTACCAGATAGGCCACACGGTCGATCTGTTCTGCTGTCATGCCGGTATCCGCCAAGAACTCCCGCACCAGCGGGGCACCCTCCTGCTCCTGATATTTACCATTGGTGTTGCCGTACTTTTTGCGGCAGAGCGGGCAGGCGATATCGTGGGTGATGGCCGCCACCTCCAGAATAAACTGCGTGTCTGCGTCCAGCCCCTCCAGCTCACCAATGGTTTTGGCATAGGTCCACACGCAGCTCAGGTGCGTGATGTCATGGATATTCCCTTCGGAAAAGGCGATCATCTTTTCCATGATCTGTGCAATGGTCATCATTTGTTTCACTCCCGTTTTTAATACTTAAATGTTCACCTTGATAAACGCGAACTTATTCTTCAAATTTTTTATGACACTTTGGACATTCTTTAGGGATCGGCCTATAACCAACAAGCGAGCAACCGCAATAAGGACATTTCATCATGGTGAGATGATATACAATACCACCAACAGCAACCATTGCACCGATTAGCAGGCATAGGTTTACTCTGTACTCCTTTGCCGTCATTGCTCCTATTACTGCGAGCAATATTCCTATCATCAAAATGATCCAAGAAATGGCAGCCTGCTTTTGTGGGCTATTGTTTTTCATATAATCACACCCCTCCACAAATTCCGATTTATCAAATAAGAATTTCCGTCAATTTTTCTCTTGATGCGGCTCGTTTCTAAGAGTAGGAACGAACTGTTCTGTTGCCGGAGACGGACCATTCGGGTCGGTCTCCGGCAGTATTTTTGTTATCGCCTATTAAAAAGCAGCCGGAACGACTTTCTGCTGCGCTACATCGATGATGCCGTATGTATTCAGTCTGAGTTTGGGAATGACCGGAAGGCTGACGAAGGCGAGGGTCATAAAAATGCCGATGTCTTCCGCCACGCCATATGCCTTGAGGGCATCGTTCAGCGCCTGCATTTTCGCCGCAACGCTCTCTGCGCTTTCGGTGCTCATCAATCCGGCCACCGGAAGCGCAAGTTCTGCCACGACCTGTCCATCTGCCACAAACGCAAGTCCGCCTTTGTTTTTCCGCACAGTGTTGCCGGCCAGCATCATATCGGTATCGTTGTCCCCTGCCACAATCAGGTTATGGGAATCATGTGCGATGCTCGATGCAACGGCTCCGCATTTCAGGCTGAAGTTTCCTAAAAAGCCAATGCCCACATGGCCGGAGTGATGATGCCGCTCAAAAACGGCCAGTTTTACGATGTTGTGTTCCGGGTCCACACCGGGAGCTTTGCCCGGGTGCCGTTGGAACGGGATGATTTTTTCCTCCGTAAGCAGCTCGCCCCGGTTCAGGCAGATGACACGCTCCTGCCCCCCGCTTTCCCGAAATTTCAAATCCTCCAGTGTGATCTCATCCAAATCGAACGAGTTCATGACGCGTGCAAAGCGCGCATGGTCGATTTCAAGCGGTGCGGGTTTCAGCGTTTTTCCGTGCTCGGCCACCAGCGTGCCGTTCTTGTAAACCTGTTCGACCGTAAAGGATTCCAAATCAGAAACCACAACCAGATCTGCCCGGTACCCCGGTGCTACGGCACCGTGCTGCTTGAATCCAAAATACTGTGCCGGGACCAGCGTCGCCATTTTGACGGCCACCGCCGGGTCTGCCCCCAACCGGATCGCTTTACGGATGTTGGAATCGATGTGGCCGCTGTCCAGCAGGTCACCGGGGTGCTTATCATCCGTCACCAGCATACAGCGGCTGCAATAGGGCTCCCGGAACAGCGGCATCAGGGCCTCCATATTTTTGGCAGCCGTTCCTTCCCGGATCATGATGTATTGTCCGCGCCGGAGTTTTTCCATGGCTTCCTCGATGTTGGAGCACTCGTGATCGGACTGAACGCCTGCCGCAATATAAGCATTCAGGTCCTTATCGCTCAAGAGCGGTGCATGGCCATCCACGATCTTTCCCGCTTCGGTGCAGTCGCGGATCTTCTGCAGGATCTTCGGGTCACAGCGCACCGTTCCATAGGCGTTCATCAGTTCCGCAAGCCCCAGCACGCGGGGATTGCCGTAGTAAGGCCGCAGCTGTTCTGCGTTCAGCACCGCGCCGGATTCATCCAGATCCGTGGCCGGAACACAGGAGGGCAGCATGAAATAAACCGAAAGGGTCAGATTTTTTGTCGTTTCCAGCATAAAATCCAAGCCTTCCAGCCCCGCAACGTTCGAGATCTCGTGTGGGTCTGTGACCACCGCAGTGGTACCGTGGGGCAGCACTGCCTGCTCGAAAGCCGGACCACAGAGCATGGAACTTTCGATGTGGATATGCCCATCGATCAGGCCCGGGCAGACATATTTGCCGTGCAGATCAACTTCTTTCCGGCCATGATACGTGCCCACGCCCACGATCGAATTTCCGCTGATGGCAATATCAGCGGTGTCGATCTCATCGGTAAACACATTGATGATTCTGGCATTTTTCAAAACCAGATCAGCCAAAGCATCTCCTCTGCCTGCCGAGATCCGGCGTTTCAGTTCATCGGACTGCATAGAAATATCTCCTCTCTCTGAAGTTCGATTTTCTCACCTGTGGATTGGTTCTGCCATTATTCTACCACGCCTTGCCGCTGCGGAAAAGATGTCGGGAAACAAAAATGGCCCCGGAGGGCTTGTTACAGCTCTCCGGGGCCACTTTATGTGCGTTGTGCCTTGGCGCAGACCGTCAGCACTCCACTGCCACCTTGATCACGCCGTCCCGTTTCTTTTCAAACAGCTCGTAGCCCTCTGCGATCCGGCACAGGGGGTAGGTGTGGGTGATGAGCGGTTCGGTATCGATCTTGCCTTCTGCGATGAGACGCAGCGTTTCTTCACAATCGCAGCCGTCCACGCCGCCGGTCTTAAAGGTGAGGTTTTTGCCGTACATTTCCGGCAGCGGCAGGGTCTGTGCCTTATCGTACAGCGCCACCACCGTCACAACGGCGTTGGGCCGTGCACACTCCCATGCCAGCCGGAAGGTGGAGTCTGCCCCTGCCACCTCCAGCACCACATCGGCCCCGCCGTGGTCGCTGTGGGCACGCACAAAGGCGGCGCAGTCCTCCGGCTGCACGGTGAGCACCTGCGGGTAGTGCTGACGGATGAACTGCAGGCGGCTTGCGTCCTTTTCACAAACGATGATGCGCTTGGGGCTGTGCAGCATGACGCACAGCAGCGTGCAGATGCCGGTCGGCCCTGCACCGAGGATCAGCACGGTATCCTCGGGGGTGATTTCCGAGATGCGTGCCGCCCAAAAGCCGGTGGCCAGCACATCGCCCACCAGCAGCGCCTGCCGATCGGTAACGCCGTCCGGGATCTTGTTCAGTCCCTGATCCGCAAAGGGCACCCGGACATACTCGGCCTGCCCACCGTCGATGCGGCAGCCCAGCGCCCAGCCGCCGTTTTGATCGGTGCAGTTGTTCACGAAGCCTTTTTTGCAGAAAAAGCACTCTCCGCAGAAGGTTTCCACGTTCACCGTCACCCGGTCGCCGGGTTTCACATTGGTCACCGCACTGCCCACTTCTTCTACGATGCCCACCATCTCGTGCCCTACCGTGATGCCGGGCACCGCCCGGGGCACGCTGCCGTGCTTGATGTGCAGGTCGCTGGAGCAGATGCTGGCAAGGGTCACTTTTACAATGGCATCCCGCTCGTGCTGCAGCACCGGCTTTGGTTTTTCCATCAGTTCAAATTTGCCCTCGGAAACATAGGTATAGGTCAGCATGCTTTTTACCTCCATGCGCTTTGATCTTTCCGGACTTGAGTATACCACGCAGCTATGGCAAAGAGCAAGCCGCAAAAGGCCCGCCCTTTGCGGCAGCTCTCCGCCGATCAGATCTTGGGCTGATACTGCATGCTGGACACATTGTAAATGGTAACAAAAGCCTTGGGGTCTTCCCGGTTGATAAAGTTCATCAGCTTCTGATATTCGCTCTTGTCCACGATGGTAATGATCTCGTTGTGTTTTTCCAGATTGTATGCACCGATGGCCTCGTACATGGTCGCACCGCTGTGCAGGTCATGGAGGATGAACTGACGCAGCGCCTCCTCTTTTTCGGTGATGATGCAGACGCGGCGTTTGATGCTGTTATCAAAGATGAAATGGTCCAGCACGATGCCGTTGAAGTAAGTACCGAGGATACTCAGCACCACGGTCTTTTTATCGTAGACCAGAGCCGCGGAAAGCGCCACACACATTCCCGACAGAGACATGGCTTTTCCCAATTCCATGTGCAGGTACTTGTTCATGATCTTTGCCACGATATCCAGCCCGCCGGAGGATGCATTGCGGTTGAACAAAATACTCAGCCCGATGCTGACCACCAGAATATAGCACAGCACGTCCAGCTCCTGACTGCCGGTCATCGAGCCGAACTCCGGGAACAGCTTTTCAAACAGCCCCAGAAACACCGGCAGCAGCACACTGGTGTATACGGTCTTTGCGCCAAATTCTCTGCCGCAGGTAAAGAACCCGATGATGAGAAGCACGACGTTCAGGATCATCGTAATGACCGACAAGGGCAGCGGCACAAAATTGGACAGCACGATGCCAAGGCCGGAAATGCTGCTGACGGATGTATGGCTCGGCACCAGAAAAAAGAAAACGCCCGCCGCAATGATCGCCACCGCCCCGGTCAGGACTGCCGTCTCCCTCAGGACTGCGCCGGTCTTTCCTTTTACACCACTCATCTTTGTCCCCCTAAAATCAAATTTGTTTCACCGATCTCCTCATCTTTGTCGATGCGGACAAGGAGCTTACCGCCAAAGCGTTTGTATTCCATAGTGAAGTACCTCTATAAATTCTGAGTTGCTGTTCTCAGTATACCATGTTTTTCCCTTGCGGAAAAGATAGCGAAACAAAAATGCCCCCGGAGGGCTTGTTGCGGCTCTCCGGGGGCATCTTATGTGCGTTGTGCTTTGGCGCACATGACCGGCGTTTTACTCGATCTCGATCAGGTTCGGGTTCTCAGGCAAAGCCTTCGTCTGCTGAGAGCTGGGCAGCTCGATGTGCAGGACGCCGTCCTCGAACTTTGCGTGGATGTCTTCCTTCTTCACATCGCCCACGTAGAAACTGCGCGCGCAGGTGCCGGAGAAGGATTCGCGCCGCAGATAGCGGCCCTTCTTATCCTTTTCATCGTTGCTGTGGCTGCGCACTGCCTGAATGGTCAGGTAGCCGTCGTCCAGTTCCATCTGGACGTCTTCCTTCTTGCAGCCCGGCAGGTCAACAGCTACTTCGTAGCCATTGTCCGTCTGTTTGACATCGGTCTTCATCATGTTTGCACCACGCTTACCAAAGGCGCCACGAGCCTCACGGTTCATAGCACGTTCCAGTGCAGCGTCATTCCAGAACGGATCGAAGAAATCATCGAACAGGTTTTCATGGAAAACAGTCGGCATAAGCATAAATCATTCCTCCAATCCCGGCGTTCGGGTCGGGGCAAAAAATCTGAAGCGTCCATTCAGAAGGGCTTTCCGGGGAGCCTAGCGGCTCTCCTTTTGCCCTTCCTCCTGAGCACGCCACTGTTATAGCACCGTTCATTAGCAGTGTCAATAGAAGAGTGCTAAAATTCATAAAAGAATAATACTTTTATAAAATCCTATGCAATCTTTTCGAAATTCAGTCGCATCATCGCATTTTATATCATCTTGGCAATCATGAAGCACAACAGTTCATATGCTTCCCGGATATCCTCCGGCAGACGTTTCAAAGTCTCGTCCCGCAGTTCCTGCGGCATCCCGTAAAAAGCTTCGGCAATGCCGCCGGTGATGCAGGCAAGGGTGTCGCTGTCGCCGCCCAGAGAGACCGCATTGCGAAGCGCATCCTCAAAACTGACGCTTTCCAGAAAAGCAATGATTGCTTCCGGCACAGTTTCCTGACAGGTCTCCACATGATGATAGGTCGGCCGAATTTCATCGCAGGTACGGTTCAGGTCATAACCGAAGGTCTGCTCCACATACCGCTTGATCTCCGGCTTGCTGTGGCCGGTACGAGCCAGAAAAATTGCTGCCGCCGTGGCCTGTGCGCCCTTGATGCCCTCCGGGTGGTTGTGGGTGACTTCGGCGGTCACTTTTGCCATTTCCAATGTTTTGTCCAGCGTATCGAACAGCCAGCCCGCTGCCGACACCCGCATAGCCGAGCCGTTGCCGAAACTGCCATAGGGATTCGGATTTTCTGCGTGCAGCCACCGGCGGAACATCCCGCCGTAACCGGCATGGGGATATTCACGGCCCCAGAACCGCATTTCATGCTGCACTGCACAAAATGTTCTCTCCGGCAGACCCTTTCCGTCAATCAGACCAACTGCCACCGCAGCGGTCATGACCGTATCATCGGTGAAGTGCGATTTCTCGCTCAGCAGCGGAAAATCCTTGTGCTTGTAATTGTTGTGGTCAAATTCATTAGGATAAACAGGATAACTATTTCAGCAGGAACCTCCGGGCTCCTGCTTTCTTTCTGTTCTGCCGCCGTTTCGTGCATAATGCCGCAAAAAGCGTCATTCTCGAAAGCTTTTTGCCACAAATTGCCAGATTTTACTTGACATTGTCCCTTTTAGGGTCTATAATAATGGTGTAAGAACGAACGTGACCCGAAAAGGGTAGGAGGAAGATTATGAAAACTCTCGAATCCATGAAGCAGTTCATCCGCGAAAACAATTTCACCGCTCTGGTCAATGAGCTCGTCACCGGTGCCGACATGGACGTTGCAGACGCTGTCGAGTACGTCTACGACATGAAGACCCTCAGCAAGGCTCAGTTCGCAAGCAAGTATTTCGGTTGATGGTCGATAGGGGGTAACGATATGTTCAAAAAGTTGGTCAAGGCAATCGCCGCAATCCAGAACGAAAACGACCGCGACGAGTGCTACTGGCAGATTGACCGCGCATTCGAGGAAGAGCGCATCTCCTTTGAGGACCACGAGCTCCTCTACGGTCTGGCCGGTATGGTTGAGGTCGCTTAATTTTTTTGCTTTCGTGTGTCCCTTTTAGGGACGTTAAGCAAGCAGCAAGACCCGTTTCGGGTAGGAGGTTTTTATGGAGCTCTACAAGTACACCGGCAGCGTTGCCGCCCTGACCGTTCGTTTCGGCAAGGCCGAGACCATCACCCTCTACGACAGCTACGACGACAGCGTCGCTCCGGTTCGTCTTGATGTGCGCGGTGCTCTGGCCGAGTACATCAAGGAAATCGAGAGCACGGACAGCGAGGAGCGGTACATGAATCTCGACTGGTACTATGACTTCAATATGTTGCTCCGGCGCATCGAGGTTCCGGGTGTCCCGTCCGAAAAGTTCCAGATGACCGGTGTCCCGGCCAAGGTCCTGACGCAGACCCGCAGCAATCCGGACGAGCTCGTCTGCTTCGGTTGCCCCGATTTCATCAACACGAGCAAGCCGGTCTCGATGGGTCAAGATGATTACCAGAACTTCCTCATGTGGAAGCGTGAGAACAGAGATTAAGGAGGTGCGCGTTATGACGCAGGTAAGGTATTTCGGGTTCGTCAAGGCCGAGGAGCCTTGGACGGGTAACCAGTTCAAGATGTACGCCGGAAAGAACGGCTCCACGTTTGGGAGCAAGGTTCCGGCCGGTTCTGTTGTGGAGTGCGGTTACAAGAGCATCAGCTCCGCAGACAGCGCAGCGAGAGAGTTGAAATCCCGCTGCGAGAAGATGGGTCGCAGGGTTTTCTGCTGGGGCTACGAGAGCGTCGCAGAGGCGCAGTAAAGGAGGGTTCGTATGAAGTTTATCCACATTCGCAACCGTGCATATGACCGCTATGTGCGGGAGGACAACGAGGTCTGCATCGAGCAACGCATGGTCCGCATCAATGGCCGCTTCTGCTGGCGGTGGTGTGTGTACGCCGACTGCGGTGGAGATGTCGTCGAGATGTTCAAAACCCTCAAGGCTGCAAAGGTCGCCTACTCCGATGTGCTCGCCTGACGATGGCCCTGTGGCAAGGGCCGAAACCATTTTGCCGTCTTTGGCAAGATGGTCGCGGGAGCCAAACCGCAAAGGAGTGTCAACCATGAAAATGAAGTTCTATAAGGCAACTTTCTTCCGCCGTAATCCGCAGTTCAAGAATGGCGGCTACGTCACAGAGCGCAAGATTGAGGCCGTCTCGCTGCCCTCCGCTCGCCGAAAGGCCCACGAGATTTCCGAGCACTGTGTATACGGCAGCATGGAGCTGCTCGACATCGAAATGGAGGCATAAGAGATATGACCGTTCTTGAGCGTTTGAAAGCTGCCGGGTATGACCCGGCCATGTCCCTGTTCCCCGACCGCATCGGCAAGGCCGGTTCCATGGAGTGCGAGCGTATCCAGATTCGCACGTTCTTCTGCCGTCCTCGCGAAAACGAGGCCGCCATCGGAGTGACTGCAACCGCGATGACCCACTTTTCCGACGGCTCGACCCGTCCGTATCCGGACGGCTGGCCGCGCAGCCTTGAGTCCAGCGTCACACTCTACTTCGCTGGCGACGCGGAATTCCATTATTTCGGCAACGTCGCTACTGACCTTGTCGGCTCCGATGCCGAGTTCCGCTACAGGCTCTTGAGCCGCTGTATTCAGGACTGCAAGTATTTCCTCGGCTGCGGCTCGCGTTTCAGCAAGTACCTCTGGGGCTGCTGCGTTGAGAATCATATTCAGGCCATGCGCATCCTGTGGGACAGCTTTTCCGACGACGAGAAGCCGGAGTGGACCTCTCTCGAGGAGATTGAGCGGTTCAGCAAAAAGATGCTTGAGGAGGAGATTTACTGATGGCTGCCCGGAATTTCAAGTTGTTTCTCGGCTGTCTCGGAAACGGCGTAACGGTCTGTAACTCCGCCGTGATGGAGAGCGGTGATTTCAAGATGGTCGCCCACATCTCCAACGAGGGGAAAATCACTTGGTACGTCGGCGAGGATTACCCGCCTGCAGATGCTCTCGCAAGCATCCGGGCCTGCGCAGAGCAGGAGCGGGCAAAGTACGAGACATGGCTCAACGGCCTGTCTCCGGCCGCGCGCCGGGAGTATCAGCTCGAGCGGCTGCCGCTCCCTGAACTTCTCGAGGAGCTCCGCAAGGCAAAGGAAGAAAGGGAGGGAGCATAATGGCCCGCGACATTCACGATTACGACAGCCTCAAGGAGGCATACGATGACCTGCTCATGTTCGAGCGGTTTCTCGGTCCGGTGCATAGCGAGCGCGTCGAGGAGTTCGTCATTCAGCTCAAGCGCGACATCCGGGAGTACGTCAATCGGGATTCTGATTACCACATCGTCCGCGACGAGCTCGATTCTTTCGTTGAGCTTGTTGAGCTGCCCGACTACACCGCCGACTATTCCGAGGAGCGGGCTCTCTTGTGGTTCAAGATGTACCGGTCCTACCGCCTTTTCGACGAGCTGGGCTGCGGCGGGCAGTTCTTCACCACCGGCGTCAAGCTCTTTCGCCGTCGCGGTTGCTGGTACGCCTATCATTTTGTTTCAGTCGATATGTAAGGAGGTCCGCATGGAAATCAATATCACATACAAAAGCCAAGAGCACGAGGCCGCGTTCCTGTCTGAGCTTCAGTGTATTCCGCACATCGTAAATCCCGAATCCGGGCGCATCAATCCGTATTGGGGCGCGTCCCTGTATCTGCTCTCCGCGCTCACGCGCTGGCCGGAGCTCCGCTTCGCGGTCATCGGTGAGAACTACATGGCGTTCGCGGCCGTAAAGGAGGCGTTCAGCTTGAGCCAGAACGAGCGCATCATTGTCGAGCTGGCTGCCAACTTCTACAACGCCGGTCTGTTTGGTATGCCGGGTTTCGAGATGGTCTACGCCACCTGCGACACGGCTTTCAATCTTATTCTTGAGGCGTTCCGCCTGCGTCGTGCAAAGCTCTTTTACAAGGACGGGGAGGTGTCCGCAGAATGGGAAGAAAGAAAATGAGCCTCCGGCGCGCCGTCACCATCCTGCGCCTTGTTGCTGCGGATGACCTGTCCTCCGGGCGGGCGATTGACGGGCAGAACGAGGCCGCCGCCGTCGTTCTCGAAGATTACGAGAGAACCAAGAAAGAGCTCGCAGATTGGGTAAATGCTTCTCCCGAGGAGCTTGCCGACGTCATTGCTGGGATGTAAGGAGGCCTGTTCCATGGCTGCTGTCTATCGGACGTTGTACGAAAAATATGAGCAGAACGACGTTTTGCACGTCGGGATTCAGGAGGTCGTCGAGGCCGAAAAGGAGATTGACACGTTCCTCAAGTCTCTCGACCGAGACCAGCGCGACAAGCTCGATACGCTGCTGGGGCGTCTGTCTCGCGCCTACGAGATGCAGGGCTTTCTTTTCGGCGGTCTTGCCTCCGGTGCAAAGTGGAACGGCAAGGGTGCGCCAGAACCGGGTGACGGCTACGGTCGGAGCGTCCGGGCCTATCACGGTTCAACGCTTGCTCCGGTCTGCCAGATTGACCGCAAGACGAATCAGGTCATCCATGAGTACCCGAGTATCGCTGCCGCCTCCCGTGCTACCGGTCTTGACGACAGTGCCATCGGAAAGGTGTGCAAAGGAGTGCCGGACCCGTGAAATTCTCGAGATTCTGCGTGACAGCAAAACCCTCGAGGAGGCCACGGAAAAAGTAAAAGCCCTGCTTAATCATTAAGCAGGGCCTCCGATGAAGAACAAAGGCCGGTGACGGCGGCCAAAGTTCTGAAACGCCGGGGAAGTGAGAAACAGCTTGCAGATGCCTCGCTCCTCCGGCATTTCTATTATATCAAATTCAAGGGGGATTTCAAGATGGCAGCTTTAACGCCTGTTGCTGCTCGCATCACCGGGCTGCGCGAGGCTCGCGGGTTGTCCCGTACCCGGCTGTCGCAGCTCTCCGGTGTCCCGCTGCGGACGCTCGAGGAATGGGAGGCCGGCCGCCGGGTCCCGCGCGATGTTTACCAGATTCACGCCGTCGCTGCTGCGCTCGGCCTTTCGATTGAAGAATATCTAGGACTTTCGGAGGATAAATAGCATGGATGCTCAAGAATATGGTGCTCTCGTCGCTCTCAAGGCTCGTATCGAGGCTCTGGCGGACGAAGCCTGCGCGCTTCAAAAAGAGGTTTCGCCCGTGTTCAAATCGGTCGAGAAGCGGTACAGTAGGATGGCTGACGACAAGCCGAAGAAGTATACCGAAAGCCTCCGGCTCATGTCAATCGGTTTCATCAACGATAACCTCGATGGCGTAATCGAATATGCCGACGCGGCCGTTGATGCTCTGGAAAACGCGACGGCCGATGCAAACGAGGTAAAGGATATTTCCTACAACAACTAAGCTGAAATAATCAGGAGGCCCGGTACAGTACCGGGCCTCCCTTTTTGTTATTCGGGCATAAAGCCGTAACCGGCCTCAAATGCCGCTGCTTCTCGGAGGTAGGCAACGCGGCCTGCTGCGCGGTCAATGGCGTCGCGCAACTCGCGGTCATCGACCAGCTTCAGCAGCTCGGTGAGGGCGTCCTCTGCCTGCATGATTTCGCGGGTGTCCTGCGGGTTGACCTGCTCCATGTAGAGCTCGTAAATAGACTGTTCCATGCTTGCCTCCTATATGCCCGCCAGAGGTTGAGCTGCCGCTGCACATACATGATTTGCGCCGCGCGGTTCTTCCCGCTGCGGGTATTTTGGAGCAGCCAGTGTGACGGGAGGGCTGTTCATGGTCCCCGTATAGCCCTCTCCATCACCTCCCTGTGGGCCGTCTCCCGCAGGCTGATTTTAACTTGCTGGCAATTTTCTGGAATGTTTTCGGGGTGCTTTCTCCTGCGTTGAGCCGTAGAACGTCACGAGCAAGGCTGCGGAGCCTCGATTTCGGGCTTTTGTGGTCTGGCCGTAAAGTTTGCCGCCCAGCCATTACGACGCTTTGTGGGTCTCCGCAGGAGGCTTTCGCCACTTGTCGGGTCATTTTATGCACTCAGTTCTTTCTCGAGCTGCTTGATACGCTTCTTCACGGACAATCCGGGGTTGAGCCGCAGGCCCTCCCGGTAGGCGTCGATGGCTTTCTGCTTGTGGCCGTTTTGGTCGTATATCTGGCCGAGCTCCTTATAGGCGTTGGAGAGCTGGTATGTGGACGTCTTGGGATTCAGGGCTGACAGGTTCAAATACTCTACCGCTTTCTGCTCCGCCTGCTCTGTGTAGGCCTCTTTCAGCTCACCCATGCAGCTCTGCGCCTTTTCGAGCAGCTCGTAGGGCGACAAGTCTGTTTTTTCTTCATACTGTTTCAGCCTCTCGGCGTCTCTTTCCAGTGTCTCGGCATCCGGGCCATCAATCCCGGCTTTCGCTCTGTTCTTTGCGTCGAGTTCTTTTTCCCAACTATCGTCGCCATAAACTTCGTCCGTCGCCTTTTTTCGAGCGGCCTCAAGCTCCTCATACGGGATTTCCATGAGTTCTGCGGTTCTCATGCCGCCGTAGTCTGGAACCTCCTGCGGCTTGTCTGCCGGGGCTGTCGGCTCGAGGTCGAATGTAAAACCGAGCTTCTCGCTCCACTCTGTCTCCCGCTTCTTCGCGGTGAACAGGGTGAATTTTTTTCGTGCCGAATCCACGTTTATCCCGCGAACGGTATTTGCGCTCACCTGAACAGCTCCGGCCGCGATGGTCGAAAAGGTGTTCGCATCAATAAGCATGGTGCTCTCTCCGCTCGGGCCGTATGCCGTCATAAAAAGAGCCACGCTGCCGTCGTCCGATATGCCACACGCAGCAATATAAGCGTCCGCGTCGAAGTAGGCCAGTGGCTTGAGTTCGCTGTCGGTGATGTAGCATCGCTTTCCATCGAAGCAGGCCGCGCGGTTCGCCTTGCTCGGTGCAAAGTTCAGTTCGGAGCTCGGCTTTCTATCTCTGCTGCTGCGCAATTCGCTCTGGATTTCTGCCGCATTTTCGATTGTTGCCCCCCCCCCGAACAGTTGTTCGTGGGTGGGAGACGCAGTTGTGTTACCCATAACTGTTGTCCTCCTGTCCTTGTGCTGGTGGTCGTGCTTTTATGATAGCACCTAAAAGGGACAATATCAACGGCTTTCGCGCCAGCGATTGCCAAATCGCTGAATATAATATATCCTCTACTCTACTCTTCTTTACTCTACTTTGTCGATTGTTTCGCCGGAAATACCCGGAAATGCTGTTTTCAGTGTATATCCGCGCGGATATGTGCTCAAAACGGTATTTCCGCTCCGGTTATCCTGTTTTTCGTGGGGTTTTTGGACAATGGTGTGCGCTGCTCCTTGTGACCCTTTTATCAACTTTTTCCACCTAGTTTTCCACTTTTCGGGTCGTTCTGGCTTTTCCGCTCCGCTTTTCGCCGGTTATCCACGGAAATGATAGAAAACGTATCAAAAAGTGCTTTTCTGCTCCGAAAATGCTCGTTTTCGTTAATAACCGCGCCGGAAATGCTGTTTTAAGTGCGTTTCCGGGGAAGATATTGCAAAAAAACGGCAATAAAAAAAGAGCCTCCCGGCCCTCTTGTGTGAGGAATACCGGGAGGCTCATGCTGTTATGGGGTAGCTGCTGGGGCGTCCTTAGTGAATCTGATTCTTGACGTTCTCGTAGGTCTTATCACCCTCGAGGGCGGCCTGCGTGAAGCTGTTGTTGTACCACCAGTTGATAAGGGCAGTGACGGTGGTGATGCCGGTGGTGACGAGCTGCTCCACGGTCGTGCTCTCGATGGGCAGCGGAGACTTGCCGAACGCGCTCAAAATCTGGTTTGCCAGAGCCAGCAGCAGAGCAGCAGTACGGGCGATGGTGGCGGCGGAAACTTTGTTATTGTACTTCATAATAGCGTTCTCCTCTCATTCGATGATGGATTTGATTCCGCAGCGGGAAACGACTTCCCGCTGGGCGTGTTTGACCTTAGATGCGTAGTCCAAGGCTGCGTGCATATCACCATTACAGTGCGCGTCAGGGATGCGCTGAACCGCCTTTGCGGTAGCCTCGCCGAGGGCGATGGCGGCGAGAGAAGTTTCATAGATGCAGATTTGCAGCTTCTCTCTGCTCTTTTCGCGCTGGGCCTCAATGTTTTCGCGCTTCTTGGCCTCTTCGGTCCGCTTTCTCTCATGCTGCTCGATTTTGCGTTCAATCAGCCAGACAGCAAAGCCAAAGATTCCAGACGGCACTCCAACGGTGACAAGGATTTGCCATGTTTCCACTGGTATCACCTCCTCCCTTACAGATATTTGTCTGCGCCAGACAGGGCAGTCCAGCTCTTGGGGCCGCAAATGCCATCCGGGACGAGGCCGTGCTTGCGCTGGGCCGTCATCAGTGCCTTTGTGGTAGCCGGGCCGAAACTGCCGTCGTGCGGGATGCCGAGGAGCCGCTGCAGCATAACTGTAGCCGCGCGGTTAGCAGCTCCCTCGCAGCCCTGCTCGATGGTCGGCAGGACAAACTTGTTGTAGGTGGTGCTGGGATACACGCCGGGCTGTACGCAAAGCCATGTAGCCTTGCCTCCGCGCGTGTCGGTGTGGACAATGGCGGCCTTGTCGTGCCAGTAGATGCCGACCGCGCCAAAGCCCTGCGCGGCCGCGATGATGCCGAGGGCGACGGGGTTGACGCTCCGGTCCTTCGTGCGCCAGTCGGCCGCAATGCCGTAGAGGTGGCGGCTTGTCCGGCTGCCGCCGACTTTCGGGTCTGCGTTGTGCTTCACGCACCGGTAGCCTGACGTAACCTTGATGGCCTTGCCGAGCTTGGTGCGGATGGTCTGCATCTTCTGGACGAGCTCCGGGTCAATCATCTGCGCCGTGCATCCGCACGGGCAGGCGAACTCGTACCGCTCGAAATCCGTGGTAATTTTCGTGTGGTCGTTCGGCTTAAAGGTAATTACGCTCATTCTCACCGTCTCCTTTATCGGTCTGTTTGAGTACAGAAAATTCTGCGTGTACCACCGCGCGGGCTGCGCCGTAGCCCTCCGGCTCCCCGCAGTTCGTTTCGAGGGAGTATTCCTCCCACCGGTCGAGCAGCTTAACGGTGGCCGTCAAAAGCTGTTCGAGCCTCTCCTCGCGGTTCATTGGCGGCTCCTTTCAGCGGCTCTCGCCGCGCCGGAACAGTGTGTAGTGCGGATGCTCCTCCCCAAACAGCCAGTATCGCAGCCAGTCATCGAGGACAACGGCCGCGATAGACACGAAAATCCACAGAATGCTGAACGGGAGGCAAATCTGCCCTTTGTAGTTGAACGGCATACCGGAGTAGTCCCAAACGCCGAGGCCGAGCCAGACGTTGAGAATCATACCGGTAACGAGCTCCGCTCCTGTCACGATGGCCGAGCCGAGGACGCCCTGCCAAATGAGTGGGGTATCCCACTCAAGCAGGCCCTCATTCAGCTCACCGAGAATCAGGAAAAGGAATCCGCCGAGGACGAACATCGTCCAATGGCTATGTCCTCTGAAAAGCACCTCGAGTCCGAAGTATACAAGCCCTCCGAACACAAAGAGGATGGCAGTTTTACATACAGAGTTCCTTGCCATTTCGGTCCTCCTTAGGCGGAGAGCTTGTTGATGATGGCCGTAATCTGCGCCTGCGCCGCGCTGAGAATGTTCCCGACTTCCTTTTCGAGGTCCTCGGGAAGGGCGCATCCGTAATAGATGGAGCCGATAACATTCGGGTCGGTCTCGCGCTTCGCCCACTGGCGCAGCGCATTGCAGTAGGTCGTCTGTTTGGTGACGAAGCTCTTGTATTCGCTGTACAGAGTAATAATGTCTGCCGCGCTGTACATAACGCACTTGCCGCCATCCGGGTGGTAAGGGTATTCGGACGCGCCCAACGTAATGGCCGCAAACATCGAGTCGATGTTCGTCTGGTCGTTGGGCATCAGCGAAAAGTGCTGCGTACCGTCGGACAACTCCACGTCAATGCCAGCATAAATAGAGTTCTGGCAGGTTTCAGAAGCGTCGTCCGCCACCTTCTGTGCCAGAGTGGGAAGGTCGTTTTTCTTCCATTCAATAGCCATACTGTCCTCCTTACTGGAATGCGCCGGAGACGGCTTCGATGTAGCCGCCCTCGCCGGATTCGCCGCGCTCCACGCTGACGCGGAAGTTAAACGCCGCGCCGTTGGTGGCGGTCTTATTCTCAAAGACGATGTTCACGCCTTTTTTTACCTCGGTCGTGGCATCCTGCCAGACCGGGGAGCTGTCGAGTGCGTTGTTAGTCACTTCGGCTTTGAACTTCGCATCATCGGGGATGGAGCCGGTCACCTGAAGCACGGCAACGGTAATGTCGCCCTCAACGGCCAACGGTTCAGCCAGCGTCACGCTTGCGGCGTGGACGGCCTTGGTAAAGGTCGCGGACGTGCTGACGGTTTCCTTGCCGTCGCTCACCTCAACGGTGATGGTGTGGTTGCCGTTCAGGATTTTCTGGAATCCGGCAGCGCTGGCCGTCTGCTCAAAGGTCATGGTCGTGCCGCTGGCAACGCCGGTGCGGGTCTTGGTGGTCTTACCGTCCAGCTTTTCGGCGACGGTCAGGGTGTCGCCGTCGGCATCGGTGACGGTATACTTCCATGCAAAGGCCGTGTTCTTCTCGCCAAGAGCTGCGCCGTCCGTGCTGACGGTAGGTGCAGTGTTGACACTGACCGTGCCGTCGTCAGAGACCACGAGTGTAGAGGGAAGAATGAAAGCGGGGCGAACACCAGCGGAGTCGTAGTACCAGTAGCCGAGGCTGGAGCCATCGGTGTAGACGTACACGACGTAGCTGAGATCGTAGGTGAGCGGAGAGCGCAGCCACCAAACGGCAGCGGAGCTGCCGTTGTATGCGATACGCTTGCTGTTACCGCCGGAGCTGTTGCCAAAGTACGCCAGCCGAACACCATCCTTGGGGAAATAGCTGTTGTCGCTGGTCGTCCAGCCAACCTCATAACCAGACAGCAGGAATACTTTCGTGCTCAGGCCATTGGAGCCGGTGGCAAGGCTGCCGCCGGAACCAGTGCCGTTCTGGTACGGGATTTTCACCTGCTTAATAGCTGCCCGGATGTTGCTGTCGATGAGGTTGTAGAATGTTCCGTTCAGGTATGTGTGGATGCTGGAATCCTTGTAGGAGTTATTGTTGCCGAACGTGGACGTTGTGTAGATGTCCTTCATCAGCAGCCACGTTCCGGCGCAACTCGAATCATAGGTGCTGGTATTCGGATTGCCCTGCTGCACGACAATAAAGTCTTTGTACGCGCCGTTGACCTTGATTTTGACAATGCTGCCAACGGCTTTTGTGCCCAATTTTACGTTTGCCATTGTTACCTCCTTGTTTTCGTTCATGCCCACGGCATGATCTCCGCAGGCCGCGTGTTCTGCGATACAGAGAGGGACAGGGCTTTGTGCTGCTTCTTGTAGATGCAGCGGCATTGCCTCGCCCGCCGTCTGTCACGCGCGAGTTTGTTCGAGTTGATTTTTCGATGGATAGGGATTTTACAGTCAAGCAATTTTTCGAGCCGGTCAGCGTACTTGCGGCGTAAAGAGTAAGTATCACCATGGGCGGCATGGGCATCCCACGCATCAAAGCTCCGCAGGATTTCCTGCTTGGTCACTTCGCCTGCGGGGTATGCCGTCTCCCAATATCTGATTTTGTTCTTCATCCGCTTGGAGCTATCCCGGCGCAGCTTTTGGATGACCGCGCCGGTATCGGTCAGGTAGCTATGGAATCCCAGAAAATCAATACCGTTCCGCAGCGGGAAAATGGCGGTTTTCTGGTTCAGCTCAAGGCCGTAACTGTCCATGAGCGCCCGAACATCCCGGAGAATGCACTGCAATTTCTTCTTGTCCGAACAGATGATGTAGAAATCATCCATGTATCGGCCATAGTATTTGATGCGGTACTTTTCTTTGATGATGTGGTCGAACTCGTCCAAAAACATGAGGGCGAAAAGCTGGCTCGTCTGGTAGCCAAGCGGCAAGCCGTCCTCCATCACGTCGATGTAGATGCAAAGCAGCTTATAGACACGCGGGTCAACGCCGCGCTTGTCCAGCACGGCTTTGAGCTTGCGTTTTAGCTTCCGGTGGTCGATGCTGGCGAAGAAATGCCGCACGTCGCCTTTCAGCACCCAGCCGTCCGAGCCGTGGCCCTCACGGCGGTAATAGTCCACCATGTGGGTTTTCAGGCGCATCAGGCCGTCGTCTGTGCCTTTTCCGGTCTGGCTGGCGTGGCTGTCCCGGATAAAGCTCTTTGTCAGGGCATCATACAGGATGTTATCGACCAGAGCGTGCAGCACCACCTTGTCCACAAATGCGGGGGCGTGTACCATGCGGCGCTTCGGCTCGTAGACGGCAAAGACCTCAAACTTACTTGGCACATAGCGTATCTGCTGCCGAATGCTCCCGTCTGGCTGCCGCACACTGCAGACAGCCAGCTTACGGGAGAGCTTTTCCGTGCAGGCCAGCGCCTGCGCCTCGTACTCGATTGTTTTGCTTTTACTGCGCTTTCCCTTCCGGGCTTCAAGGTAGGCTTTGTAAAGTACCTCAAAGCTGCACAGTTCTTCGTATGTCAAAATGACCCTCCGCTGGTTCGCGTTACGGTAGTGGGCTGCATCCGGCAGGGATGGCCCACCTCAGCGGGATGTATTTATCACTTGCCTGCATCGGCAAGCGACAGGATGCGGTTTCCTTTGATGGGCGCACTGCTTTCAGCTTATGCCTACTCGTCACACGGTTCCATCAGAGCGGGGCGAACACCATAGGAGTTGTTGTACCAGTTGTTGTTGTTGGAGCCATCGGTGTTGACGTTCCAGACGTTGTTGTTATTGTTGGTGTTCGGAGAGCGCAGCCACCAAATGGCAGCGCCAGACAAACAAACCGCACCCTTTATGCAAAGCGGTTGCCCGCTGTGCGTTTACGGTTCCGGGTAAAGGACGGCTTTCAGGGCGGCAGCCTGTTCGGTCAGCCGTTTCCGTTCCGCTTCTGCCCGGAGTTTTTCGGCACGTCCGCGTTCCGACGTGAGCCACTTCATCGCCGGGTATTTTACGTCCGTGACCTTCTTTGTCCAGATACCGGCTTTCTTCGCACTGATGATACCTTCCTCCGTGCAGATGGTCAGGTATTCCAGCAGCAGAGAGCAGCCGTCCACAACTGCGCCGATCTTCTCAACGCGCTTGTCGTAGTCGGTCTGGAAATTGACGTTGTTCGCCGCGTGTGCATCCAGCAGGATTTGCCGGGCAGTCAGCCGGATGCCCTCACCGTACAGACGGAAAGTGCTTTTGGAAAAGCCCTCCCTGTCCCGTGTGTCGAGTGCATGGACGGCAGTGCCGCACACCTTCTGGATGTCGCGCACATCTTCGAGCGCCGCGACTTTCTGGATGATCTTCCGGGCATCGCTCCGGCTGATGTCGTCGGTGACAATGCGGGTTGCCCTCTGGGTGTACCGCAGCAGCTCCCGCACATTCGCGCCGACCTTGAACGTTTCAGCCATCGTCAGAACTCCACCCTTGCCTGCTCGGCATTCCACGCGCCGGTCACGGTCAGGCCGTCCAGACTGCCGAACGTGGCAGAAAACGGGTTTTTCGTGACGTTCGTGCCGAACTTCAGCTCAATGGCCTTGATGCTGGCGTTCATAGCTGCCACACTGGCACGGATGTCGCTGTGGGCGTTCTCCGCACCGTTGTGAGCGTCCACGGCTGCGCTGATGCGCTGGTCGGTCTCGGCCTTTTTGTAGCCGTCCACTTCCCACCGCTGGCTCTCGGTCAGGTGGCCGTCTGCATCCAGCGTGGCAATGCCGCCCGGAATGCCGATCTGGTCAGTGCGGACAACATCTTCATCCGGCGCCTTGCCGGGGCCTGCGTTAAAAGAACCGTATGCCATTTAGGTTCCCCCTTCCTGTGCATCCGTGTATTTCACGGTGCTTGTAATGTGATACTGTGCAGAAATTTTCTCGGTCGGAGCTTTGGCGGCCCTCAGCCGCAGCTTTCCTTCGAGGCTTTCGGTCGCAATAAAGCCCACCGCACCCGCCACATCGTAAAATTCCGGCAGTACCGTAACATCCACAATGTCGGTAGCCAGCAGGCCCGCAATGGGGATGTCACAATAAAAATAGCCGGGGGAGGAATCATCCTCGCCCCAGCCATCGACCGGAATCGTAAAAGACACCGCAGCCGTGACATCCTGCTTTTCGTGCAGGATGTCATCGGTTTCCTCGAATCCGTTTGCCGTTGCTTCGGAAAGGTCTCCGAGTGCGGTGTTGCACTGCTTGATGTGGCTGCAAAGCGCGGCAAGCCCTGTGCCCAAAAGCGTTTTGATCTTCGCTTTTGCCATAGAGCTTACCTCCTCATGTCTTAGTCAGCCAGCAGAGCGGCGATCTCCTCTGCGGAGAAGTCCTCCACATCCTCGTCGTGCAGAACATTCTCCGGCTCGGTGTACACGACGACTTCCTTGCCGTCAATGTTCACATTGCCGTTGGTGGAGCTGGCTGCGGTCTTGGTGGCACCCTCAGAGACACCGGCCAGCTTTTCGCCCTCGGCATCGGTCATCAGGCGCTTGCCAGCCTCGGCGGCCACAAAGTCGGCAGGCTTCTTGCCGCTGTCGGTCAGGTTGCCCTCGCCGTCCAGCGCAGCGAGGTTGCCGGTGGTAGCACCAGTGACCTTATCGGCCTTGCCGGAAATGTCCACTTCCTCAGGGGTGGGAACATACAGACCGTCGTCCTTCAGGGTCAGAGCGTTGCCCGCAGCAGCGGAAACATTGACCTTGACATCCACCTCATAGCCAGCGATGGTAACGGTGGTGGAAGCATCCTTGCCGACGGCCTTAGCCTTGTAGGTATCCACCAGCGCAGCCATGCTCAGGAAAGAGTAGGTGCAGGAGTCAGGATTCTCGCCCTTGACGGCCAGCACCATGACGGGCTTGCCGTCCAGCTTGGGGTCGGTAGCGCCGGGGTAGGTCGCAGCATCGAACTTGAACTTGGCCACGAAGGTGGTCTTGGTCTGGTCGAGGAACAGCTCAGAGGGGAAGTCAACGGAGAAAGCAGCAGTGCCGCTCTTGTCGGTAGAGGTGTAGAAGTTCACGGTGTTGCCGTCAACGCCAAGAGACTTGATAGCAGCGTTGGCTGCGGTCTGCACAGGGGTAAAGGCGTCCTTCTTAACGAAGGTCTTCTTAATCTCGGCGGTCAGGTTGCGGATGGTGGTCTTGGTAGAAATCTGCTTAGACATAATAGTGTCCTCCTAAAATTATTTCAGCATATCAACGATTTCCTGCTGCGTTTCTTCCTCGTTCAGCAGGTCTTCGCTCGTCATAACGGTTTCTTTGCGGACAGTCAGCGCGTTTGCGCTGTCAAAGTCAAGGCCTTCGCCAATGCGGACGGCAATAGCGCCGCTCGCGTCACGCTTCAAGCCCTGACCGATGCTTACGCTACCGGTTTCACCCGAACCACCTCCTTTCCCGAACAGGGTTACGGTCGCCTGAATATCTGCTTCCGGGATGCGCTGGGCGAAAAATCTGATGAAGCCATCATGCGTTTCGCACCCGTTCAGGACACCCGCTTTGGTCGTAGTATAGAAGCTGCCGGGAGATACAACGCCAACGGGTACAAGCTCGCTGGTGCTGTCCGACAGTTCTGCATCATAAATGCACTGGTAGTAATCCATACCGCCAGCGTTTTCGTAATCATCCTCGCTGCGGGCAGGCTTCCACCCGTCAGCCGCAAGGGTGAGTTCGTAGGAGCCATAGTAGCCGCCTGTGCCGCCGTCCACCTGTTCCTTGATAAGAGCCTTTACCTGTTCTTCGTTCAGGATTTCCCCGGATTCAGACAGGTTCTTCACGGCTGCGCTGACCGCTGCCGTGATGGTCGCCGCGTGAGCATCGACGTCGGCGTTGTGCTTTTTAATTTCAGCCTCGACCAGCTTCATAAGTGCCTGCACCTGCGGGGCCACTGTAAGGCTGATATTCGCTTTGTTCGACACAGCCAGCAGAATGTCAACGTCGAACGCAAAATTAGCGTTTGTGCCACTCGCGGGAATCTCGACGCCGCGCTCGTCCTGCATAAGGAACAGCAGGACCTCCTCCCCGTCGTTCAAGCGGCCGAAAACGCCCACCTGATGCATAAGGTAGGCGTCGTCTCCGCTCTCAGTATGAACGCTGACCTTTCGCGCGGGATGCCCGTCGTCGTCCTCGATGGTCTCAATGCCAAGCAGCATCAGTTCGTGAAGGTCGCCACTGACCGTAGTTTCTTCCGAAAGGTCTGTATCAGCAGAGCCAGTACCGCTCACAGCGCGGGTAATCGTCAGCGCGCCGCCGGAGAGAGATTCCGACAGCAGGGCGGCACCGGTGGCAGTGTAGTTAGACTTTTCCCAACTCACGTTGTCTGTCCTCCAATCTTGATTGTGATGGTTTCACGCGCGTTCGCAGGCCCGCCAGCGGCAAACGCCCGCGCGCTGATGGTTTTCGGGCCGATGGTTCCCGGCAGCTTAACAGAGGCTTGCATTCGGGCTGCCCGGAGTGCTCCCGCAGCATATGCCGTCGCGCTGACAGCTCGCGGCTTAATAGTTCCCGGCAGTCGCACCGTGCAAGAAATTGTCGTACCGAGCGGAGCGGCTGCCGCGTATGCTGGCTGTACATCCGGTTTGTAGCTAAGAGAAAGTGACAGCGCAAGGTGCGCCGGTATTTTTCTCAGCAAACACTCGATGATGTCGCTCGAAAGGAAAGACGATTCATCCGGTGGCGATATGCAAACGTAGATTCTGCCCTTGCTGAATTTGACCTCTGGGGTGTCTCCGGCATAACCTCGGACGAGCTCTTTTATTTCAGGCGCGCCAATATGGTTCGCGCCAACAAAATACGACGCTACTAACTTGCGCCGAACCTCAAGAGTTCTGTTCTTGTTCGGTGCAATGTCGAGAAACGCCTCCATATCGGAGAGTGCAGCTGCGTCCATCATCGAGATAAAGGTATCGTTTGCTACTGCGTCAACGCCTGCCTCGATTTCGTCGAGCTTTCCTCCTGCGGCACGCCAGATGGCGTCCATCTCAAAAACATCCCGGTAGAATACCGGGTAAAATGTTTTTAGCTCCTCATATACGCTTGGAAATCCATTAGGATACAGGGTCGGTTTCACTGACGTTCACCTCCCCTAAGACAAAAACCTCCTCTGTTCCGGTCTCGACGTTTGATGTCTGACCGTTAAAGCGGAGGTTTTCGTAGTCTAGCACTCCCGTGAGGCCGTAAATAGTATTTCCGACCGTGCTGATACGCAGGGTCGGCGTTTCTCCGTCGTTCGCCGCAAGATTGATACTCTTGACTTGTGCCTTGAGTGCAGTCTGTGCCGCATCCTTGACCGTGGCAAGGTTTCCGCCCTTTGCCAACGTGACAGAGAACGAAATATCCACCTTTTTAGCGGTGGCTGCAGCGGCCGTGAAGTGTGCGCCAATATTGGCCTGCCCTTCCCCCAATCCGGTTCCGCCCGGGTCGATGTACTCCTGCACACGCTGCACGACAGCGTCCGATGCCGGTCCCCCCTCCGTATCAATAAGAACTCCCTTGACGGTGTTCTCTCCTGCCCAAAGAGGAATGATGCGTGCGCGGCCGACGCCAGAAATGCTTTCGCACCACGTCTTATAGTGCTGGCGGTTTCCGTTTTCAGCCGGTCCCGCAATTTTCTCCTGAACTCGTTTTCGGAGGCTCTCGTCGTCCTCCTCGTCGGAGCCCGGCTCAAGTTCCTCCGCGATAGAACAGGCTGTGAGCTCGCGCAATGTTTCAACCGGAACGACCGCCGTTCCGGACAAAATATCATTTGCCGCCGTTCCGGTTTCCTCCGCTTCAATATAGAAGCCAAGGTCATCGTCCTGCGCCAACACAAAATATTGCCCATCGCAGAAAAAGCGTGTCCCGAGTTCCGGGAGCTCGCCCTCGTATTTGATGCGGTACTTTGCAGCGGAGGCAACCTGTCTATAAACGCCGTTTTCCTCGGCTCTCAGTGTAAGGTAGTCTCCGGTCGCTGTCACCAAGAACACCATCTCGAATACCTGTTCAAGGTCTGCGTAGTATTTGGCGATTTTGAAAGCGATGCCCGCGACAGCATCGTAGAAGATGCTGCCCTGCCGCAGGTCGATGCCATCCGGCGCTCGGCTCAAGATGTCCTCTAAAACCTTGTCATAGGTCTGGGCTTCAAACACTTTATATCACCTCCTCGACCTCTGTGGTCCCATAAATGGTGTCAGCTTTGAAATGCACGTTGCAGTAGTCCTCGTTGAACTCGAACTCGAAGTCATAGACTTTTAGAATGCGGCCGTCACAAAGGAGTGCATCCTCTACAAGCCTCGGTATTTCCGACTTGATAAGCTCCTCCGTCGCACTCTCGTCCTTGATGGTGTCCTTGATTTCGCTGCCATACTGGTTGTCATACACAAGGCAATGGAACCGAGGCGTAAGAAGCGCTTTCTCGATGTACTGGTTGACAGCCTCGAGGCCATCAACTTTTCCAACGATGCGTCCGACCTTGAGGTCGAGCTTATAGGTGAGCGACGGCTGCTCTTTTTCCTCCTCAATGCCGGATATAGCGATTGGAACAAAAACTCTGCTCATACGATAGCCCTTTCGAGCGCGATGTAGCTTTTGCCGTTGTTGAAGCGGAGAAGATACACGGACTCTCCAACCTTGAGTGCATTGTAAACCGTCATAAGCGCTCCTTCGATGACAAAGGTTTGCAGCGAATGGATGTGGGCGCTCGCTTTGGAGCTCTCAACCTTGTGGTAGTCTCCCTCTGGCTGGTCCTTTGCTCCTTCATAAGGGCATCCGATTATGCCAGAGACTTTGCCAGAACGGGAATCCAGCAGGTCAAAGTCGTGCCCATGCGCTCCGCCGATATGAGTATTGCTGTCGATTTTTCCGCCAGCAAGAGATATATCAATGCGGGTCTGGTAGTCGGTAAGGTTGCGAGGGACGAGAAGCGCACTACCAGAAATTTCGAGCTTTTCGTCGTTCTCTATCTTGATGGTAAGCGGACTTTCGCTTGTAACCGTGCCGACCACAATGCCACCATCGTTCGGGAGCATAGACATAAAGAGCTGCTTGAAGCTCGTTGCCTGTTCCGGGTCCATAGGCTTCTCCTATCCGATTTGACTGGCGTTCACCCATCCATACACGGTGCTCTGCTTGTCCGTGTGGATGATGTGATACGGGTGTTTTGCGTTCTTGCCTTTGGCAATGGCCGTTATTTTAGCAGGGCCCGCTTTTGGGCTGTTGGTCGGAGAGGTCGCGGTGGACGCCACATACTGCGGGCCTCCGGTAAACTGAACCTTATCTCCGACGGAGTGCGCGTTCTTTTTACTCGAGCTGCTACTCGTTTTGACTTTCCGCTCCGTGTCCGTCGCCATGTTCATGGTGAGGCGCATTGAATGGTAGTTTCCCTTAAACGTGTGGGTATCTTCGTCAACATAGTAGCTATTCGAGATTCCGAGAGGATTGATGATAATGCAGACTCCAATGCCAGAAATCACGTCCGGGATTCCGAGAGCCTCCACATTGAGTGACTTACTCGGGAGCTTCTCCTCTGCCAACATGGACTCCACCATGTCTGCGAGGTTTGCCTCCTCGGTATTACTGTCGGGCGTCGTGATGTCCTGCATAATTCCGATGGTTTTCTCGAGTTCCGTGTCAGCCTTTTGGGCGACAACTTTATCTTCTTTCGACAACAGCTTGATTCTGGTTTTCACCTTCTCGATGCTGCACGAGTAGTCGTAGTTTGAAAGGTTACTTCCCGCTTCAACCACCCACTGCAAGATGCTGTCTTTCCGCTTAATCAGGCTCAAGGAGCCGCCAGCGGAAGTAACATAGTATCTGATTCCGGTCGCCTTGAAAGTAAGGCTCAGAGCGTCAAGAATCACATCACAGGCCGTTGTCTTTGCTTTCGGGAGTTCCGAAATCACATAGCCCGTATCAGCGACATCCTTGTATGGAATCTGGAATCTGTTGCAGCAATCTTTGAAAATGTCTGAGGCCTTTTTCTGTTTGTAGTTAAAGCTGTCTTTGTTGTTCGACAGATAAATACCAACATCGTAGGCTTTGATGGTCATGGTCTTTTTTGCGTTCTGCTTCTGCGACATGATGATGCCGCGAAAAAGTTCTTCGCCCTCCCAATAGAAAACACAGTGGTTTCCCTTGGTAACATCAATACCGGAGCGGGCGTGTTTCCAGCCGTCATCGTCGATAAGCGAAACGGAAAGAGAGCGTGCCGGAGAGCCCTTGCGGCCACTCCATGTTACGCTCTCAACCAGTTCGCTCATGTCGTAGGTGGTCTCGTCTTTGGTGACGAGAAATGTAATCTTGCCCATTACCTCACCTCACGGGAGCTGCAACACCTGTCCGGGATAAATCAAGTTTGGATTCTTGATTTTATCCTTGTTCAGTGCATAGATTTCGTTGTACCGGCCGCCGTCTCCGAGGGCCGTTTTCGAGATGTTGTAGAGGCAGTCGCCGGGCTTTACCGTGTAAGTTTTTGCCTGAACGCGGTTATCTGTCCGGGTCGAGCTCTTAGAGACGGTCGCCGTCCCAGCAGAATCAACTTTGACCTGCCTGACCTTGACCTCCCGGTACTCCTTGAGCTTGATTTTGTAGTAGATGCTGTCCGGGTCTCCGCCCTGCTCATAGGGCTGCAATGTTTGGATAGCAGCGTAAAAGTTCGCGCTCGTTCCGGTAAGGATGAGGTGAACTGGCTTGTCGCTGTTCTTCCACTCACACAGCTTTTGGAGTAAAACCTTGGGTGAGGTAATGCACCGGGTTTGAAGTCCCGGGAAATAGGTTGCCGGAAAAAAGCCGTCCCATGAAACCTCGACCGCCGGACGGTCTTGCAAGATAATAATTTCACCGAGGCCGCTGATGGTGACGCTCGTGTTCTTCGTTCCGAGACTGACGCTGAACTTCTCTGGCAAAACAGGAAATTGCATTTTTTCCCGCTCGCCGTCGTGCGTAAGCCAGAGCTGCCGGTTACTCTTAAAAATCATACGCAAGGTCTCCTTCCTCAAAAATCTCGCCCTTAATGATGTTCATAAGGACCGGCTTCACATGGCGCGTCAGAACATCAAGGATTGTATCCTCGTCCGCTCCTGTCGCGTCAATGGAGCCGCTGCCATTGATTTCGAGGATGATTCTTTTCTCGCTGCGGTCTCCTCCACCTTCTTCGGATGGAGCAGACCGGCCAGCAGAACTAGACGCCGCAGAGCCTTCGGTCGAAATAGGTGCCTCGTCGCCTACAACAGCCGACAGGATTTTTTCGGTTTCCTGCGCGGGGAATACTTCGGAGCCTCTTGCTCCAATAATAAGCTCCGGGCCCTCCTCACCGGCGATGTAGACATCCTCCGGTGCGGACACCGTGCCGTTTGCATGACCCGAGACCGTCGCGCTGGGTGTAGTGCTCAGGTGAGCAGCGGCCGCGTTTGCGACGGCCTGCGCCGCGCTCCCGGCCTCGCCAGTCATGGAACGGATGGCATTGCAGTAAGCCTCAATGGTAGCTTTCGCTGCTGCTGCCGCCTCGTCGGTCATCTCCATTTTCTCGACCGTGCCGACCATCGTCTGCTCAATTTCGCCCATCTTCTCGTCGAAGTCGGTCTCCATCTTGGCAACGCTGTCTGCAAAGGCGTCCTTCGCCTTTGTGGTCTCCTCGAACTTGGAGTTGAATTCGTCCACGAACTTGGAGGCTGCTGCGGGCATACCCTCGGTGCTACCGCCCAGTTTCTCGATATTCTGGATGATGGCGTTGATGTAGCCTGCGCTTTCCTCGCTGCCGTCGCTCAACGACTTAATCAGGCCGTCATCGAGGCCGTATTCTGCGGCCTTTTTGAGGTTTTCAGAGTAGAGGTTGAGGTAGTCCGTCTGGCTCTGCATGGCCTTTTCCATGTCGCTGATGGAAAGCTCCGACGAGGTTTTCATCGTGTCGAACAGACCGATTTGGCCCTCTATGCTCTCACGGGCGGACTGGTAAGCCTTGTCGTAGGCTGCGGTCAGCTCGTCGAGAGCAGACTGCGCAGAGCTTGTAGCCATACTGACGGCTTCGTCATAGGTGACGGTCTGGTTCTGCGCATCCTCAACCGCCTGTGCAACGCCGCGCCACTCGCCCTCGATGTCGGAGAGGGTCTGCTGATTCTCGTCGTAGGCGGCTTGCAGCTCCTCGAGGGATTTCTTGTACTCGTCGATGTCGGAAGTCCACGCAATCCATGGACTGTCCTCGGTCCAGATGCCCTTGACCCAGTCGCCCGTGACGTCATCCTGATACATTCCGCGTCGCTGACGCTCTGCATCGAGGTTTGCCTCTGCTTCGGCGATTTGCTGCTCGAGGCTGCTCTGCTCTTTCAGCAGGTCAACATAGGTCTGCTGCTGCTCGGCCTTGTACTCTGAATCAGCCTGCGCCTTTGCAGCTTTCTTGATGGCCTCGACTGTCGCGTCCACGCTCTCGGTCACGCCGTCGTATGTCAGCCCGAGGCCCGGGACGTCGGCGTTGAGCTGGTCGATGATGGCTTTCATCTCCGTGTAGCTCGCCGCCGTCTGCGAGTTCTGCGATGCCAGCTCCCAAAGCCGCTGGGTCAGGGCCAGAGTTCCGAGCTCTTGCTCCTTAATGCTCGAGGTGGAGCTGTTGTAGGCGTCCATGACCTTGTTGTGGCTCTCGACGAGTCCGTCGCACTCAGCCACAAACTCTTTGACGGTCTGCCGGTTGGCTTCAAACTCGTCGTTGAGCTGGTCAAGCTGGTAGCGCAGGCTGTTGGCAGCCTCGGAGTTCTCTCCGTACTGCTCGCAGGCTGCGTTGTACTGGTCGTTGAGGTTTTGCAGCTCGTCGTACTGGTCGCGGCAGGTAGCCGTCATGCCCTCGTACTCGTCGCTCTGGGTAATCAGAACTCCGGTTAGGGTGACGGCTGCCGCTGTGACAGCAACGATGCCTGCGGCCGCAAGGACAAACGGGTTAGCCGCCAGTGTCGCGGTGAATGCCTCCGTCACAAACTTCGCGGCCGTGGTGGCAATGTTGTAGGCAGCCAGCGCGCCGGTGAATCCGCCCACGCCAACCGCAATGGCCGAAATAGCCGCTACGACGGCCGGGTGCTCGTCCACAAAATCGCTCATGCCCGCAAATACCGAGGTGAATCCCTCGTATACCTGCGTGAGCGCGGGGTTAAGCACGTCGCCGACAGAGATTTTCAGGTTGTTGAAGGAGTTCTCCATCCGCTGTTTGCTCTTGTCGGTCGTGTCCGCCATCGTGGAGTATGCCTTTTCGGTTGCGCCTGCGCTGGTACGCATGGAATCGAGGACGCTGTTGTACTTGTCGGCTCCTGCGTTGAACAGAGACAGCGCGCCGATACCGGCCTCTGTTGAGCTCCACAGGGCGTTGAACGCGGTACTGTCTCCGTCTACCGCATCGCCCAGCATTGTCATCACATCGCCGAGTGAATAGCCCTGCTCCATGAGCTGCGCAAAGGTCTTGCCGGTGGAGTTCAGCAGGACCTCCGAAACGTCGCTGCCGGTGTCGCCGAGCTCATTCAGCATCGATTTGAGGTAGGTGCCGGATTCTGCGGTGGCGATACCGTTGGCGGTTAGGACGGCATAAGCCGAGCTCAAATTGTCCATCTGGACGTTGTAGGCAGACGCCAGAGGAATGACCTTGCCGACGCTCTGCGCCAGTTGGTCCACGCTCGTTTTGCCAAGATTCTGCGTGGTGATAAGGTAGTCGGAAAGCTGTGTAGCATCCGACGCCGCAAGCCCGTAGGCATTGATGGCTGTCGTCAAGACGTCCACGGCCGTAGTCGCCGACGTAAAGCCGCCGACGGCCAGTTTGGTCGCGGTTCCTGCAAAGGACGCCGCATCCGCTGTATTGACGCTGGCGGAAATGGCCTGATAGGTTGCCTCCGCCATATCGCTGGCTGCCTCGCCGGTCTCATTGGAGTAGGTGCGCACCTCTTTCGAGATGTCGCTCAAGGATTTCTGGCTTGTGTCCGCGATAGTGGCGACCATTGCGGTGGAGGTCTCGAACTGCGCGGCCGCTTCGGAGCAGTCAAAAAAGCCGTTTTTAATCTCGTTCAGAGTGGCGGCAATTCCGGCCGACGCAAGGACGCCTTGCAGCTCCTTGATGCCGTCGCGGCTCTTTTTGCTCGATTCCTCACTCTGCTTGCCAGATTCCTCGGATTTATCACCGAACTTCTCGACTTCCTCCGAGGCTTTACGAGCTGCCTCCGCTGCCTCGTCGAGGTTCTTCTCGGTCTCAGTCGTTTTTTCGGACAGATTCTCGGCAGAATCGGCCGCCTGACCGGTGGCCTTTTCATAGTCCCCGATGGCCGAGGACAGGTCATCGACGGAATCGGTAGCGGTATCGGCACTTTTAGCGGTCTGCGTGGCCGTGCGAGAGACTTTGCTCAACGCTCCGTCAGCCGCCGTGCCAGTGTTCTCGAACGCTTCGAGCGCTCGCTCGCCGCTCCGGGTCATTTCGTCAAACTTGGAGGAAATCTCGTCGATGGCCTTGAATGTAACTTTCAAAGTCGCCATAATGTCCTCCCGTCACCTTACCGGATTGTGTCCCGCCTGCACGGGTGCGCAGACTCCTCCTGCTCGGAGGCGATGTAAAAGAGCTTCTGTCTCCGAGTCATCCGGTCGAACTCCTCCGGTCGGAGGCCGTGCCGCTGCCACAGGACATGGGCCCAGTACGTCTCGCTGCCCGCGCTGCGAATCAGTTTTTTGCGTCGTCGATTTCCTTTTCATCGGCCTGCTTCTGCTCCTCCTCGGAGAGCTGGCCGCCGATACCCAGCAGGGCCATAACAACGCGGGTGACATGGGCGAACTCGTCTGCGCGGGAGAAAACCTTCTCCGGCATCATGGTGACGTCCACGCAGTTGTAGTATTTCATCAGCTCCGGGTCGTTCAGCTTGGGGTATTGCAACGCCTCGACGATGATATGGCGGGTGGCCTTTGCGTTGTCGCGCTCGTCGCGGAAAACCACATTGCCGCCGCTGATATACGGATTGCCCTTGCCATCAAGCGCGATGCTCCGGGTGTGGTAAGCCTCGTTGATTTCACGAATGCGCTCAGAGGACAGGACCTTGACTTCGAGCTGAATAACCTTGCCGTTCTCGTCCTTGAAGCTCTCCGGGGCCGGAACGGTGACAACCTTTTCAACGTCAGATGCTTCGCGCATGAAATATTTCAGGTTCTTGCTCATAGCTTTTCCTCCAAAATAAAAACAGAGCCCCTCCGCCTTGGAAGGGCTCTGTACTCGTGTAGCCGACATGGATGCCGGTTACATCAGATAATATCCTTGATGTTGAATGCGATGGCGTCATCAACAACGCCGCTGCTCTCTGCGTCCAGCGCGGTCAGAGGCAGGTCTCCGGTCATAACGCAGCCGACGCAGGTCAGCACGTCAGAGCCGTGGGCCGCATAGAAATCCGAGTTCGCGTCATCCATGATGCCCTGAATAACCAGCTCCGGAGTCGCGCCAGATGCCAGATACTCTTTGATTTTCGTCTTGAGCCAGTTGGTCGTCCTGCGCCGGGTCATATTGCCGGTGATGGTCGCACCAATCCAGCGCGTGGAGGGCGTTTTCTCGCCGAGCTGGCGGCCGGTCCACGTTTCGGGCGTAAAGTTGACGGTCATTTTCACGCTGTCCAGAACTTCGACGCCGTCGATGAACGCATGGCCCTCACGGAGGCTGATGGGATTCTTGTTGTACTGCATAACTTACCTCCTGTTCCTTTAGCGGGTCTTGACGGTGAAGTACAGCTTCTCGGCCGAGTCCACAGGCTGGATGGCAACAATGAAATAAACTTCGTCGCCACTACTCAGGCTCTCGTCGATATTAAAGTCTGCGTCATAGTCCACGTTCTTGATGGCCCCCATTTCCTCGTACTGCTTGAGGATGGTCTGGCCGATACCCTTCATAACAGACCAGCCCGTCGGACTATTGTCGTACTTGTTGGGCGGGAAGTTGTTCTGGATGGTCTCCTGAATGGAGTCCAGCACACGGATAACGCGGTTCTTCCGATAGGTCTTGTCCTTCGGCTTGTTGAAGGAAATGAGGGAGTTGATGTCGTATTCGATGATGACATTGCCCGCCTCGGAGTAGGAGAAGAACATCTCGCCGTTATTGATAGCAGCAATAGCTGCTTCATTATCCTTCGGGTCCACAATGCCGGTCGCGCCGTTGTACAGCTCATAGGTATTGGACTTGACACAGCTGGCGGCTGCCGTAATGCCTGCGATAAATGCGCAAGCCTCCGCGTGGGTCAGCTCCACGTCGTCCACAACGACCGAGTTGGTAACATTGATGACGCCCTCGTGGTCGGGTGTCTTTGCATCAGGCAGGACGACGTTCACACCCTTGCCCATGCTGTCGCGCATATACTTGATTTTGGTGATAGCTGCGGTCTGGAGGGCCGTCTCCGTAACGGGGAAACAAAGCGTGTTGAAGTGGATGCCCTCCATCTTATCAACGAACGCCGTCACGTCGCCGTTGGAGCCCGCTTTCTTTTCACCTCCGGTCAGTTTGAGGCCCGCAATAGCGGTCAGCTCACCAGTGCCGGAGAAAGTAACCAGCTTGTCATCGTTGGCAGCCTCCTGAAGTTCCTCGATAGTCTTAACACCCTCGTATACAGCGGTCGCATCTGCGTCCAGATATACGGTAACATCAAAGCCTCCGGTAGGGTTTTCGACGACCGAAACATGAATATCGTTACCGCGAGGACCACCATATTTGGCCTTTGCAGTAAGCTGTTCTGCCGTGCCAGTTGCGGCCGTGCCATCCTCCGTAATGTAGACGATGACCTTGGAGGCCTTTTTGAAAGCCTCACGAATAAGCAGCATGTGCTTCTCGGTCGTGTCGTACACACTGCGGCCGAGCTCCACACTGTAAGCATCCGGGGCTGCTGCCGTCAGGGTGATGGGCGTCTTGGCGGGGCCAAAATCGTAGCCAATCAGAGGCAGCAGCACGATGCCGCGTTCGGAGTTGCCGACAACGTCGTTGCGCTCGCTCTCGAAGTTGATGTATGTACCCGGCCGCGTCTTGCCAGCCAGCCTATCGTATTTACCGCCTGCCATCAGACACGCGCCTCCTTCCCGAGCCAGTCATTGATATGCTGCTGCATTTCATTGACGGTGTATTCGCCGGTCATACCAGCCGTTGCACCTGCGAACGTGCTGGCCGAGACGTTAAAAAGCGTCCGGCAAGCACTCGCCAGACGCTCAATAGGGAACTTCTGCGCAGGCTTTTCCGCTGCGCTTGCGTTCTTTTCTGCCATGCAGATACCTCCTGTTATTCAGTTTTTCCCTCGGCCGCTTTGAGGTCGAGGTTGTAGTGCATTACCTTCTGGCAATCCACCCTGTTGTACGGGCGGCGGCTGTCCCAGTGGAGTGTGAGCTGGGCCGTGCCTGTGTCCAACCGTTTCACTCCTCCGGGGTCTTTGAGCCGCACTCCACCTCCTGCTGCTGCTCCCGTCTCATCAATGAGCGGAACCAGCAGGCGGGCTGCGCAGAGGGCGTTCATGGCCGCTGCCGCGCTTGCGTAGGCGTCCTCGTCCGTGCTGGCGAAAAACTGGATGTACCAGTCGTATTCCACCGCATAGGACGCGAACGTGTCGCCGAGAGGTGTGAGCTCCGGCTGCGGAAAGAAAACAGAGGGTACGACGAATCCCTCCGGGATGTCCCAGTAATAGGGCGTAATCCCGGGTACGGAATCGAGGATAAAGCGGATAACGCTTGCGATTTCCTGCTCTAAGGCAGCCATAGGTTTCACCTCACAAAAAATCCTTGAAATACTCGTCCAGCCAGCTCTGCAGCTTCTTTTCGAGCAGCTCCGGGTAGAGCTTTTCTAGGATTCTGATGGAGCTTTCCCAGTAGTGGGAGCCCTCCACCCATTTCATTTTTAGGACCATCCCGGTCTTTTCTCCCGGGGTGTAGATGAAGCGGTCCTTTCCGTTCGCTTTTTCCCAGTGTCCGGGAACGAATCGCCTCTCTATCCCTTTCGGGTTGGTCCAGTGGCCGTCATTTACGAACTTGGCGTACTCGACGTTCGTGCCGACCTCAAGGGTCAGGCCGTTCTCGTCGAGTGTCCAGACGTTCTCCCCGTCGCCTTTTTGGAAACTGTGGAGCAGCAGCCGATAGTCCAGCACGTTCCGGCGAACGATTTCATCTTGCAGAATGCGTAGGAACTCCATGCCGAGCCCTTCAAGGAATTTGTTCAGTGCCCGCTTAAAATCGCCCTGCGCAGCCTTTCCGAGCCGCTTCACGAAGTTTTCGAGCTCTACTGTGTCGAATGTCACCTGCGCCATTACAATGGCCTCTGTTGGGCTGTGCGGTATATCTTTACCGTCATGTGATGCCCTCGGATGTTTCGCGGTTGACCTGCGGTGTATTCGAGCCCTGTTTCGCTGCTGACGATTTTGTCGTTGAGCCTGATGTCCGTTCCTGCCGGGAGTGTGAGCTTTATGTCGCTGTCCATATCGTTCTGCGGTTGCTGCTGGGCGATTTGGATGGACGCGCTACGCACTCCGAAATGGCACGGGACTTCCTCGAGGTCCGGCTGTTTGGGGTATTTGAACTTGGGGGAGCCGGGGAGCCCGTAGCCGGGGCTCGTGCTCTCCTGCTGGGTGTGGTAGATACTGCAACGATGGTCAAAGAAGTCCTCAATAGCCATTGGCTCAGAGGCTCCTTAACCGCATCGTGACGCCGTTGAGCGGCTGCACGACGACGTAATCGTCCAGCAGGCTCTCCACGCCCAGTTTCCCGACGTCTATGATGCTGCTCTCTGCCGTGTAGGAGTAGTCGTCAAAGGTCTCGCTTTTGAGGCGGAACTTTGTCTGCTCAACGGCATTGTGGGCGTATGCCTCCGCGATAAGGAGGACCGCCGTCTTGACGTTCTCCGGGATTTCGGGGTATTTCTCCGGGTCGTCGAATCTGTTGTTGCAGTAGTTGATGACCCAGCTCTCCGCCCGGGAGATGTCAATTTTGAGCTTGCTGTCGGCGCGGTTCTTTACTTCCTCAAATTCTGTGTACTCTTTGAGTCCCTCCGGCGTGACCCACGGCCGTTCGGCCATCAGCCCTCCGGTGCGATGATGGCGGCCGCTGCGGCTGCATCCGCCTCATACTCCTGAATCTTCTGCAAAATGCTGGCCTTAGTGGTGCAGCCGGTCAGGTCGATGCCGTTGTCCTCGGCAAATTCCTTAAGCTCGTCGAGCTTCATCTTGGAAATGTCGGGGACTTCCACGGGCTCCTCGGCGACGGCTGCAATGACCTCCGCCTTGTCCTTGCCGGTGGTGTCCACGCCCATATCGTCGGCCAGCTTGTTGAGCTGCTCCTCGTCCATCTCGCCGAGGAAGTCGGCGTCCAGATGGCCGGTTACGGTGTGAGCGTCAGGGAGAGCCTTGAAATAACCGCTTTCCAGCAGCGCGGTATATTTCTCGGGGTCGTCCACAAAGACGTCAGGATGCGCCGCAGAGGCGCGCACAACGCCATCGTAGGACAGGCCCTTAATCAGTCTAAGGTGCATAGCGTCCTGCCTCCTATCAGATGGATGCCAGACCGGTCACAATGGCCGTTGCGTCCAGCTCCTCGACCAGCGTGTCGAAGTCGAAATGCACGACATAGAAACGCTTGTCCTGATAGATGGCCTCCGGGCCCTCCGTGGTCTTGCGGATGACGACGCCGTAGGAGTTGACGACGACCAGGTTCTTCGGGTCGGTCAGCATAATAACGTCGTCGGGCAGGGCCGGGACCTCGATGACGGGAACGCTGGCGGGGTTCTCGACGCGCTTATCGGTGATGATGCCGCCTGCAGTGACTGCCTGATTCAGGATGTAACGCTCCCACTCCTGACGGCGGTGGGGGGACATCAGCCAGCGCAGAGAGCCGTTGTTGAACTTGTCGGGGACCGCGCGGAGGCCCTTGTAGAACACGTCCAGAACCATCGCGCCGGAGTTGATGCCGGACACATCGACGACATGGCCGCCCTCCTTGAACTGCTTGACCCAGCCGTCGTTCACCTTGAGGAAGTCGGCGTCATCGACAGTACCCAGCTCGGTGGCCTCGCCTGCGTCGAATGCGCCTGCGGTGTGGGCGGCGGTGTACTGGTAGACCTTGTCGTTGTATGCGACGAGGTCGCCTGCGGTGTAGGATGCGGAAGAGCTGAACTCCTTGACCTTGGCGAACTTCTCGTCACCGTTGAGGCACAGGTCCTCGCGGTCGCAGCCAATCTGACGGGTCATCAGGTTGGTTACGATGGTCTCGTAGTTGGAGCCCTCGATGTTTTCACGAAGGGTCTCCTCCGTAATTTCCCACGGCAGGCGGACAGGGGTGCAAGCGTATTCCAGCTTGCCATGCTTGACACCGGAACGATAACCGTCGTCCGTGTTCTCGGTCTTTTTGCGCAGCAGGCGGCGGCCGACGCCAATCTTGTCGATTTCGCCGGCCTTTGCTTTGCGCAGCTCATGGCGGACGAGGCCGCTCAAAGGAGTTGCCTCAAAGGTCTGCTGAATGAACTTCTGCGCCTGCTCCGGGTTCAGCGCGCCGCCTGCGGCCAGACCGGCGGTAGTGATGGTCTGACCGGCAGCGTTCACGATTGCCTTGTTGCTTCTCATAGTCATGGTGCTTGTTCCTCCTTACAGGATGCCAGCGAGATAATGCGGCTCGGACTTCTGGACGGGGTCCTCCTCCGGGTCGCCATCATCGTTCAGGTTGGTCGGCAGGCCTGCGGCCTTGCGGACGGGTGCAACGGCCTTTGCAACAGCCTTTGCGACGACGTCGGCCACGTTCTCTGCGGTCAGCGGCTCCGGGGTCTTTTCAGGCTCCTCCTGCTGGCCGAGGGCTTTCTTGACGGCCGCCTCGACCATCTTGCCAACATCCTCTGCAGTCAGAGCTGCGGGCTCTGCTGCCGGTTCTGCGGCTTTCTGGACGGGGTTGGTCGCGGGCTTCTGCTGGGTTTCCAGTGTCTTGGCGACGGCTGCCGCCACGGTATCTTCGATTTCTTTCTTGGTCACTTCGGTTTCCTCCTGTTCTTCTTCGGGGAATTTGTCGAGGAACTCCCCGAGGTTGGTGTAGATGGACTGCAACGTGCTGCGGTTGGCCTTGCTCATGGCCTTGCCAGCCTTGACGACGGCGCAGCTCTCGAGCGATTTTGCAACGGGCTGCCCCTCGGTGAGCAGCGCGGTGACGATGTTGTTGAAGTCGGTAAGGGCGTCGCGGATGGTCTCCTCGTCCGAGGCGAACTCCCAACGGTCGTTCACCCAGTTGTACCGGTACAGAACGTCGTTGAGGGCGTAGAACGCGGTCCAGAAGTTGTCGCTCTGGCTGCGCTTGGTGTAGTTGTCGGCAACTTCGCCTTTCTCGACAACATCAAAGCCGAGGGCGGCGGCCATTTTCTTAACGAGGCCGCGCATACCCTTTGCGGGTTGCTGCTCCTCCGCCTTTGCCACTCCGTCCTCGGGCAGAGGGTCGTCTGTGTCGCTGTACTTGCCGACGCCGCCCATGGAAAAGCCGGTGATTTCGCCTTTCTGGACTTTCTCGAAAATATCCGGGTCGTCCACCTCGACGGTCATCATCCATGTGCCTTTCTTGATGGCCTGCTCGCCGATGCTCATATCGCACGGAGCGACATAGCTTTCGACGACGGCTGCCTTTTCGAGCGGCTCGAACGAGTGCTGAACGTCCACCTGATTGCCGTTCTTGGCGAACCAATACGCGGCCTTGGTGATTTCCTGCTCCGTCATGTAATTGCCGTGGGCGTCCTCGGTGAGGGGCTCATAGACAATGCCGGTGATGTAGTGGCTGTCAGCATCCGCGTTGACGATGCGGCCGTAAGAAGCAAAAGAGGCGGAGCCATGCTCCGCCTTGGTGATAAGAAACTGTTTCTTGTTGGCTGCCTTGTCTACGAGGCTGACGAAAGAAATTTTTGCATCTGTGATGGCGTATGCTTTCTCGATTTTGCTCATGGTTTTCTCACCTCCTCTCTACGTCCCTAGGTAGGGCGTCTAATGGTCGGTCGTGTGCCCTTTCCGGTGCGCTCAAGGAGTGCAACATCAAACGGCTTGCGGCCTATATCCTCAAGGGACGAATAGAACCAAACGGCCGTATCGTCGCTCTCGGGCTCGTCTACGATGGAGAAGATGCGCCGGAGCTCGTCCTCCGGTGCGTCTGCCGGTGCTGCGCACCACTTGACGATGCGCAGCCTCCCGGGGAGCTCGTATCTCTCGACCCTCTCCACATGGTACTTGGGCTTGAAAAGGCGGCGGATGATTGCCGACACGATGCGGTCAAGCGTTTTCCAGCTCATGCGTAGTCCTCCTCGTTGATGCCTGCGCGCGCTTTGTTCTGCGCGTCGAGCTCTTTTTCCCACTCCCCGTCGTCCTCCGCGATGGCCTGCGCTTGGAGTGCCTGCCGCTCCTCAAGGGAAAGGCCGAGGACCTCCTCGCTTACGACCGGCTGCAAAAGGCAATGGCAGTTGACGCTCTCTTTCGGTGGGAGGCAAATGTCTCTCGGGGTCATGGGGTAATAGGTGTTTCCGTCGGCTCCAATCAGGGTGAACGGCTGGTCTTTGGGAACGCGGACGCCGTCCATGTCCACATGATTCTGCCTCGGGTCGTTCCGGTAGGCTCCGGTGTGTTTCCACATCTTCTCCTCGACTGCGGGGCTCTGGATGTAGCTCTCGAGTTGCGCGTAGCCGTGCGCCCGGAGCACCTCCGTCAGGGCCACGCTCCGCGCGCGGTAGCCCGGGGAGCGGATGCCGCTGTCTGCAATGAGGTTTGCAACGTCGTTGATGCCCTTGCCGTCGTCGAGGCCTTTTTTCAGGACCGCCTCGATTTCGGTCTCGGTGTCCAGCTTCATAATGTCGGCGAGGTCGCTGCTCCACGAGCTTATCCAGTCGGTCGTCCTCTTGGTAAGCTGCGTGACGGTGAGCTCCGCGTCCGTTTTCTGGACGTAGGCTTCAACATACGTCGGCATGATGGTGGAAAGCTGCTTGTGGAAAACGTCGAAAAGGTCCTGCGCCAGCTTGCTCTTTTTCTTGAACTTGGGCCAGTTGTCCTTGAAGAACGTCTCGAGGTCGATGGTGTCGGCCAGCTCCTTGAGCAGGTCGTCGGCGTTGTCCTCGAGGAGCTTCGTCACGACCTCCTCGATTTCGTCCACGGTGTCAAGGCTCTCTTTTGCCTTGAGGTAGCCCTCCATCGTGAGCTGCTCGTACAGGTCGTTCTCTGCTTTGGCGAGGTAGGCGTCGATGGCCTTGATTAAGGGACCGCAGCGTAAGCACTTCACTCCGCGTCGCCCTCCTCCTGTTTCATATCAACCAGCAGGCGGCGAACCTCTTTCATCACGGCGACGAGCTCCGTCTCATTGGCGGCTGCCGCTTTCTGAATCTGGCCCTCGAGCTGCTCCTCTACGCTGGGCGTACCCTGCGGGGCGTTCTGCGCTGTCTTTCCCTCCGGCTGTGTGTTTTCCTTGCCGGTGGAAGAACTGCCATTCTGCGCCACGCCGGGGCTATTTCCTACCATTGCTGCGGCTGCCGCCCGCTGCTGCGCATTCGTGAACGCGAGTGGGATGTCGCCCCATTCCTCGGGGAAGTCCTCGGAGGTCTCACCAAGAGCCTTGTACAGGACGCTCTTTGCCTTGTTCGGGGTGAGGCCGCCCGCGTTGTTGCAGACGGTCAGCAGTTTGTACAGGTCGTCGGGGTTGGAAACATCCGGCGCGCGGAAGAACACCTCGACGTACTTGAACTGGTAGCAGTTGAGCAGCCGGTTGTTGATGGCCCATGCCAGACGCCGCCGCTCCGGCTGGAATACCTGCTTTTCGGTCACTTCCATAGCCGTCTGTGCGGTCGCGCGGTTGAAGTCCGTTGTGTAGCCGGTGTAGAGGTCCGGGAGCTGGAACGCACTCTGCACCTTGCGCCGGTTGTTCTCGAGGTAGTCTTGGAAAAGCTCGTCCTTTTGCAGGATGGCGGCAAGGTCCTTGACCTCGACCTCCGGCCGATTCTCGGTATTGAACCCGGTACGGTTGTCCGCCGCCTCCGTTTCCAGCACCATGAAACTGTGCTGGCCCGCCTCGCCTCGGATGCCGTTCATGTACTCCTTGAGCTTGTTGAAACTCTCGTCCGTCAGGCTGCCACCTTTCACCATAATCAGCAACGGCGTGTGGCGGCCGTTCAGGAAATAGTTATTGTTGAGGCTCTCCGCTCTCCGGGCTCCGTCTACGGTCAGAATCGAGCCAATCCACCGGACCTTGCCGTATGTGGCCGTTCCGATGGCGAACTCGATTATTTCGTTGGCACGGCTCTTGAACTCGAGCTCGTCAACGTACTCTCCGCTCGTCGGGTCCATGATTCGCGGGTCTCCAAATTCCTTGTAGTAGACCGTCTTGCCGTTGACGGTCTGCTTGTACTTGCGGAACTTCCTCATGCGGGTCTCGGTGTGGTCCCGGTGGAAATACTCCACCTCGACGCGCGGGTCCAGCCTCCGGCTCTTTTCCACGCTGGGGGTGTCCTCGATGAACTCGAGCTGCGTGACGTTCCCGTCCATGTCCCGGATGACCTCGGCGTAAGCGCAGCCGTAGGTTTCCCGAGCCTCTACGATGTCCTCAAAGAGCTCGTTGCTCTCCTGCTCCATGTTGAGCATATCGACGACCTCTGTGGCGCGGTCCCACTCTGCTTTCATCTCCGGGGTTTCGTCGGCGTCGGCAAAGTCGTCTTTGTAGCGGATGTCGATGCCGAATCCGGCGATGTTGGACTTGTAGGCCCGGATGCACTGGGGGAGGATAGTGCTTTCGTCCACCATGCGGGAAAGCCCTCGGAGGTCAAAAGGTGGCTTTGTCCAAATGCCTGCGGTGTATGCCTCCTCCGGCGAGATTTGCAGGGAGCCGTCTGCTTTGGCGATGGGCTTCATCCCGCCGCGCTGCTCCGGGTCGTCCGCCTTAACGATGCGGACGCTTACCCGCTGCTGGGCGGGCTGCTTCTTGTCGCTCACTTCTTAACGTCTCCTCTCCTCTTGGGTTTGACCGGCAGGCACAGCAGGAGGATGCAGTCGGCCTCGTCGGGCGAGTGCATCCCGCGCTTTTTCATGGCGTCCTTGCTCTCCACGCGGATTTTTGCATCGTCGGTCATGGAATACTTTCGTGTGGAAAGCTGGCCGACGAGGTCGTTATCGTTCGGGAGAATGAGCTGGACGGGCTTCTGTGTGCCCTCCGGCGTCTGCGGTGCAAGTAGGTTCTTTACGACGCTCATCATGTAGGTGGTGCTGTCGTAGTAAAAGTCATGGTGTATGCGCTGGCCGAAGTAAACGGGGATAATATCCATCCACCAGAACCGCTCCGGCTGCTCGCGCTTTACGCGCCGCAGACGGTCCGTGACGCCGCCGCCGAGGCCGCTGTCGTCTATCTTGATGGGGATAGCCTTGTCGAACCGGTACTTTTCCATGAGCTTTAGGCCGAGCTCCATGATGTCGTCGGCCGTCTGCATAAGGTCCTGCCCGCTCTTGCGCTTGTAGAACATGGCCTTTTCGTCCACCTTGTAACCGATGACGGTGCGGTCGTCACCATATCGGGCAACGTCGCAGCCGATGTCGATGCGGACAGGTTTTGCCGGTTCCGTCCATTCGGTCATAATGGATTTTTCGACGAGCGGCAGAGGGATGAAAACATCGTTCTCCTGCCGGGGGAACTCTCCGGCGACACGAACACGGAAAACGTCCGAATCCTCGCCGTACATCTGGATGATGGTTTTGACGAAGTCGTCCGAGACGCGGCTGCTGTTCCGGCCGTCAACATGGAACGTGGTGTAGCTGCCTCTGTTCTTGTGGTGGCTGTCATAGAAAAAGCCCGACAACTGTGTCGGGTTTCCGCACATGAGCAGCCGCGCTCCGGGCGTCGAAAGTGCGCCCAGCACCGGCTCGAACACCTTGTCGTCCACGCCGCTGGCCTCGTCGATGATGTAGAGGATGTCGTCAGCATGGAATCCCTGCAGGGCGTCCGGCTTGCTGGCCGTTCGGGCCACAGCGAACCACTCCTCGGGGTACTGCTTCATGTAGACCTTTTCCTTTGTCCACATCAGCTCCCGCTCGAGGGCTTTATTGTTGCGCAGCCACTTGCTTATTTCCGCCCACAGAATATCGAATAGCTGATGCTGCGTCGGGGCTGTGCAAGGGATTTTGGGGAATGGCCGGGTTGACATAAACCAGATAACGGTCCACGCCTCGACCGCGCTCTTGCCGATGCCGTGGCCGCTGCGGACGCTCGTCATCTGATTCTTTGCCACAGAATCCAATATGGCGCGCTGGTTCTTGTCCGGCGTAACGTGGAGCAGGTCCTCGACAAAATCAGCCGGGTGGTCTGCGTAGTACAGGATAGCCTCTTGGGTCATCATGTCTGTTCTCCTCGTTTCCGGTTCTCGTATGCGGCCGCAATTTCATCGGCGAGGGAGAGCGTGGTTTCCTCCTGCTCCTCCGCCGTCTTGCCTCCGGCCGTGACGCCTGCCTCCTCCATCCGGTTATCCCGCTCAAGCTCTGTGGCCTTGTCGAGGAACTGGATAATGTCCTTTGGCGTCATCGACCCGTCCGGCAGATTCTTGAGCTCCGCGAGGGCTTTCTCTTGGAGTTGCAAGGCGATGCCGATGTGGCGGGTCCTCATTTTTTTGTACTTTCGGAGTGCCTCTTGTCGGGCTACGTCATCCAAATGGTTGTCATACGCTCGGCAGCGTTCTCCCCACTTTTTCTCGCGGCTCCAACGCTTGATAAGCGTGTCACTCTTGGATAACTGTTCGGCAACGACCCGTAGGCTCCTGTTTGAGCCCATATCTCGGTAGATGGCAAATGCCTCGTAGGCCTGCGCGCTTTCGCCCGGTTGACGCTCCCAAAGGTCGTCTTTGGTCCTATTCGGCATTGTCCTCCTCTCCTCACTTTCAGCTCTGTCCCGGGCTGCGAGGCTCCGCGCCCGTAATCCAGAATAGGGTGCTTTCCGGTGCGATGCCGGAGCTTCTAAACCACTGCATCGTCTTTGCCTCGTAATGAGGATGCAGGCGAATGCCCCCCCATGTAGCCGCTGCGGACTTCTCATAGACGAATCCGGGGCTGTGGAAAAGGTCGTGGTACTCAAACTCTCGGTCTGCGCCGTACTTTTTGAGGGTCTCATGGATGAATCCGCGCCGGTCCGGGGCCGTGGCTACGAGGTGCATCCTCTTGACCCGTTTCCCGTACCTGTGCAGTCCTATCATCACGCCGGTGGCGGTGATGCCGCTGCCGCAGGTCATCACGAGGTTTTCTATATCGTCCGGGAGGTTCTCTGTCTGCGCCGCAACTGCGGTTAGCAGCGTGTCGCCGTACCCGATGATATTGATGCCGTACTGGACAATAAAGCTGTTTTCCTGCGCCGCCAGCTCTTTTGCGCGGGCGTGTAAAATGCTGTGGCGGCCGGAACGTGCTGCGAGCACTATGGACGCCCCATATTTCATCGCCAGCCGGGGCATAGGCAGAGCCGCAACGCTCTCCCGGGTGGTTCCGCCGTACACGATTCTGCACGGCATCCCGTTCGCCCGGGCAACCGCTGCGGTGATGGGTGCTTGCGGGGAGTGGATGCTGCAATACGTCAGCAGGCTCTTGTAGTCCTTCTTGATGCTGTTCACCAGCATCACGCATTGCCGGAGCTTTCCTCCGTTCACCTCTCCGGGGCCAAACGGGGCATAAAGGTCGTCCCGCTTGATGTGAAGCCCGTCCACCTCCTGAACCGGCGTCAGGCTGTACTCATTCATCCAGTCCAAACACCTTTCTGTGGTAGTCGGTCTTTTTGGCGAGCTCCTCCTGCATCAGGCCGTAAAAGCTCTGTTTTGCAATTTTGCGCCCGCTGCCCGCGCTCTGGTTCAGCGTTTTGAACGGTCCGCCGGTTCCGACTTCCTTCATCTTTTCCGTCGGCTCCGGGTTCTTGCCGTTCATCAGCATACAGAGGTTGTACTCGTTCGGCCGGAATCCGGGCAGGCCGTCGATGCCGCAGCAGGTCATGCTGTCGCCCATCGCGCGGAGCCGGTTCTCTCCGCTGTAGAATTTCAGGCCGTACCGATGACACTCTGCCCTGATGGCCTCAAAATCGTGCCGCAGGCGGGGCAGCGGATAGCAGAAGTCGCCGCCGATTTTCGTCATTCCGGGTTTGGCCTTGAAGAACTTCATGCCCTCCACGATGACGCCGTAGGCTCCTGCCTCCGCGATGCGGGGGATGTTCTTCATGACGTCGTGGAACACCTCGGGCATATACGGCTGAATGCGGACGATGGTGCGCTGCACTCTGGCCGATACCGTCTTGAGGATGGCGAGCCGTTCCTCGTAGCTGGGCGTTCCGCGCTCAAGGCGGTCGTACTTGCCGCACACCATACTGATTTGCAGCACACAGTTGCACTGCGCCAGCAGGTCGAGGTACTCCGGGTCCGCAATGAGGCGGCCCTTTGTGCTCACCACAAACGGATATTTCGTCTCCGCCAGCAGCTTGAGGCACTCGTAGCTGGCGCGAATCTGCTTTTCGACCGGCTGGAACGGGTCACTCATGCCGCCCCAGTGGATAGGGATGTTCCAGTCGCACCACTCCGTTTCGTTGCCGCGCTTGCCCTCGATAAAGGAGCGCAGGCCGTCTACGCTTTCGTCGCGCTCGATGTGGCTAATGTCGTTCTTCTTCTGTGCAAAGCAGTACCGACAGCCGTGCGAGCAGCCGCGATAGGTATCGAAACGCACAGGCAGGTTACAGAGAATAATCTGGCTCCCGCATTTGCAGCCCATTAAATCTCACCTCTAATCTTCTGGACGATGATGGCAACGAGGTCCTCTTTGCCGTTTTCTTTGATGTACTCTTTCAGGGCGTCGCGGTCCTCCGCGCTGAACTTGAGCGAGATGTTGAACGTCTCCTCGATGCTCTTGAGCTCGCTGTCGAGGAAGTCGCCATCCACGAGGGCGTCCACGTTGTTCTCGAGGGCCTCGATTTCGTACAGGTCGAATCCCGTCTCCGGTGCTGCGTCTCCAAGGCCGTCCAGCAGCTCCTTGAGCTTTACCTCGTCCCATTCGCCGGTCACTTTGTTCATGGCGATGTTGAGCTGCTTCTCTGCGGTCTCGTCGAGGTCAACCACGGACACGTCCACTTCTGTGACGCCCTCGTTCATAAGAACGGTGAGCCGCTGGTGGCCGGACACGACACGGTTGGTGCGCCTGTTCCAAATGACAGGGACGACCATGCCGAACCGCTCAATGTTCCGCTTGAGCTTCTCGTACTCGTCATCACCGGGCATCAGCTCCACGCGAGGGTTGTACTCCGCGCGCTCCATGTCGGTGATTCTTTTTTTGATAATTTCCATCAGATAAGCCCCTTCGCCTTGTTCACGAGCAACTGCGCCAGTTCGACCTTGCCTGCTGGGTTCTCGTCAATGTACTTATCCATTGCCTCATGCACCTCCTCGGGCAGGGTGAACGTCATGGTGTAGCTTGTCGGCTCGCTCTTGCCGGTGTCGGAAAAGTCCTCGTTCAGCAGGTCCTCGATGTGGTCGTATGTCACCTTGAGGGCGTCGAGCTCCCAGTCATCGAAACCGGTGAGGGCCATCTCGTCCTGCTCTTTCAGCTCGTCCAGAATCGCGGTGAGCTTTTCGTTGTCCCACCGGCCAGAGATTTTGTTGAGCGAGACGTTAAGGATGCGCTCCTCCTGTTCGTTGAGCTCGACCTCGACGACCTCGACCGTCTTGTAGCCCTGCTCCACCAGCACTTTGAGCCGCTGATGGCCGCCTACGATGTTGCCGGTGGTCCGGTTCCATACGATGGGCTCAACATAGCCGAAAGTCTCGATGCTCCGGGCCAGCTTGTCGTACTGCTTGTCGCCCGGTGCGAGGTCTTTCCTCGGGTTGTAGTCCGCCGGATGGAGGTCGCTCACCGGCAGGGTGATAATTTTCATCTGCCGTTCCTCCACGACCCTTTTCGGGTCTATAACACATAAAAAAATAAGGACCGCCCGGAGTCGGGCGGTCCTTTGTCAAGAAGGGGAATTTATTATGATGCCAAGAAATTGTCTCTGTGCGCGGTTTTACCGCCTACATTGTATCTCAGACCTTGCGCCCTGTCAATGCCGCGTTTATGCCCCAGAACGGGTCGTTTCGTTACATAGTTAAGCCTTCTTGATGCCGTCGATGCCGAAAATCAAGGCCGACAGTGTGGCACAGGCTGCGTCCACATCCTTGTAGACGGTTCTCTTGTCGATGCTTTCCATCTCTGCTACGGCGGCCGGAGAGAGGGGCCGGTCCCGCAGATACAGGGCCTCGATAACGCGGTAGTGCCTCTGTTCGGCCTCGTCCAAACTGTTCCCGCATACCGCCTTGTAGATGTCGAGCATCCGGTTCACATGGCGCATGATAATCTGCGTCCGGGCTGCGGACTTCATGATGCTTTCTACTTTGAGGTCGTCCTCAAGCAGCTCGTCCAGTGCCTCCACAATTTCTTCAACGCTCTCCTCGCCGGTCGCTGCGCTGGCCGCGTCGTATACTGCATTGGCACAGTTGGCATTAAGCGTGGTATAGTTACGCAGCAGGAGCTTTGTGTTACGGAATCTCCGGTCGCTGCGGCTGTCCCGGAACTTCTTGCGCTCCTGCTCCACGGCCTTGATGCTGGCCTCCGCTCCGAGGCGGGCAGCGTCCGTCACAGCGGCTTCTACGCTCTCCTGCATCTCTTTTCCTAAGACGGCCCGAACAGCAGCAACGGCCGCCTTTGCCGCCACCTCTGCGGCCATTACCACAATTTCTTTTTCAGTCATTATGCTCCTCCTCGGGAACGCCCGGCAGCTCGCCGAGCAAGGCTTTGGAAATTTTCTTGAGCGTCTCGCAGGCTGCCACCACTTCGAGTGCAGAGACCCCGCTTTTCTTCATGGCCTCTGCGAGCTTGCCCGCGCTGTCCTCCGTGATGGGGACACCCATAAATGAGAATATCGGTTTTTCCATGTTCGGCTGCTCCCTCCGTATTTCGTTCACCAGCATAAAGCGTTCCGGCGTCGTCCAGTTCATCAGGCGGCTCAACCTGCACACGGCCGCGCGCCACTCGTCCGTCTCCGGCTTCGTTCCGTAGGGCATCCCGCAGAACGCCGTGAGCACGTCGCTCGCGCACGAGATCTGGTTGATGTCGTCCATCGTTGGGATGTCCCGCATCAGGTCCGGGGTAAAGCCCGGGCCAAACCGTACCGCGTATTCCTTGAGGTCCGGCTCCGTGACATAGCTCCGGCCGTACCGTTGCTTCATGCTGCGCCAGACTGTCCACGGGATTCTGTACATCCGCAGCCCGTCGAATGTGGCGACGATGAAGCAGTGCGCGCCGAGGGCTTCGTAGGAATCGAGCTTTTTGGCCTGCTCAGGGAGAACGCGGTCTTTGTTCAGCCTGCCGGTCCCGGTGCTCTTTGCCTCGAACATCACCGCGCGGCCGCCGAGCATGACGCCTTTGAAGTCTGGTTCCGCCTTTTTGGTGTAGACTGCGCGGAACTGGCCCGTTTTGTTCGGCTGGCTTACCGGCCGCATGGGCTCCGGTGTCTTGCTGATGTCCGCGCGGCCTGCCTCCGCCAGCCGGGTGCAGGATGCCTCGATTCTCTCCTCGAGCTGCCCGCCCTGCGCGCGGCTCCGTGCTCCCTGCAATGCCCGGAGCGGGTCTTTTACCGCGCCGCTCATTCGAGGTAGCCCTGCTGGCGGGCGAACTCTTCGATTTTGTAGGCGGTCGCGCTCTTGATGCCCTTGCACTCTCCGGCGTTGAGCTGCTCGAGGAGCTGTGGTAGGGTCTTGCCCGGGGCTTGGGCTGCTGCGCGCTGGGCCTCCGCTTCGGAGTAGCCGGTGTTGTAAGCCTCCTCCCGGATGTGGTCGATATGCTCCACGAGCTTCTCGTCGGTCATCTTGCGCAGCTTCACCGCACGCTCATGTACGTTCTTCTCCTCGCCGGTCATCCGACAGTTTCTTTTCTTCACTGGTTTTCCTCCCTTTCCAAACGCTTGCACCGGCCGTTGTTGTAGGCCATGCACTTCTTTTCCGAGCACCAGCCGAAACGCTCTGTCGTAATCTCAGTACGGCTGGTCCATGAATAGCTGACCTCCCGCTTGGTGCTTTTCTTGTACGGGCAAAACATACCGTCATCGCTCATTGTGCTGCTTCCTCTCAAAGATTCACGCGGAGCGGCTGCCCGGTCGCAAGCTGCCGGTGAACGAACTCCCGCTCGAGGCAGTTGCTCACCATAACAAGGGCTTGCAGCTCTCCGGGGAGAATCTTGCTGTCAAGGTAGAGCCGCTCAATTTCCGGTTCCCGTGCGTGGAGTTCTCGGATGGCTGCCTCCGCGTCCTCCCATTCGGTCAGGTCGTGCAGCTCTCCGAGTGCCTTGTCGAACTCACTCTTTTCCGGCATTGTCGTCCTCCTGTTTTGACGCCTCTTTGTCCAGATTGTCCTTGAGGCGGTCGAGCTTGTCCCATACGATTTTCGTAATGTTCACCAGCTCATGGGGGTTAAAAATTGCAAAGAGCTGCACCAGCATGATGAAAACATCGGCGATTTCCTCCTCGATGTTCGAGTACACCTCCTGCGTCTCCCTGTTGAACGGGGTATCATACTTGCGCTTGCACTCTTTGAGCTTGCAGAGGGCCTTGGTGAGCTCCGACATTTCCTCCACGGCCTTGGTGAGCTGGGCGTCTTTACCATAAGTGCCGATGGCGCGGTCGATGGTCCGCAATCCCTCCGGCATAATCTCCGGGATTCCTGCGTCCTCGTAGTTCTTGAGCCTGTCGCGCAAGGAGGCGAGAGCCCACGAGAGGGTGTAATGCTCCGCCAGCAGACCCTCGATGGTCTCCGGGCCATCGAACAGGTGCTCCGTCAAGGTCATGTCAAACTCCTCCGGCGTCCCCTCGGTGTCGATGTCCGCGTTGTGTGCCTTGATAAGCTGCTTCATGTAATCGTTGAGGCTGATGCTCCGGCTGGGCATCTGCACCCAGCCATCCTCGCCTCGCACGAACAGGTTGAGGGACTGCTCGTAATTCCCGTCCGGGGTGTCGGTCGTCATTCTTCTCTGCGGAAACATAAATTTTGTCCTCCAATTTTCAAATTTGATGGTTAAAGATTGAAATGCGCTTGAATCATTTTCAAGTTTCGGGGTTAGATTTTGCTTTATCGGTTCTGCTGTTCCACCTTTGGATGTCGTCTGGCGTGTCGAGAAAAAACATCCCGAATCCCAAAACGCAATCAGGCGTTTCGGGATGCTTCCAATACGTAATGCCGATATTACTACTTATCGCTTCACCGGTTTCGGTATTGACGACCTCCCTTTTTTCTGCAATGCGGCACGGATTCGCTCCGCAAAACGGGCAGGGCAGGATTTCTACTTGTCTTTCTTTCATTCCTGCCCATCCTCCGTGTATTTATTGTCGTAGAACATCCCGTCTTGCCCGATGGAAAAATCTTCATCTTCCCAGTATGCGCCGCAACCGTTTTCACAGGCCGCTACGCTCTCGCTTAGTTCTCCGCTTCTGGATACATAGCGTTTCGGAACTTTTCCGTCTTTTCGGATTGTGTAGTCCCGTGCGTTCTGGTAAAATTCCGAATAAATAATTTTCCCGCCACACCTCGGGCATCGGCCCCGAATGACTCCATTCACGTTTCATCCTCCTTTTTTGTTTTCTTCAACTGGCGGCCGCACTCCGGGCAGAAGTTCAGCGGCCGTCTTTTGTGAGTGTAGGTTGAGGCAAGCCCGCAGCCCTTTCTGAGGGTTCTCTCATAAAGGCAGACGTAATACTTTGTGTATAACTCTCTGCCGGTCTTTGGCCTGTGCTTCTTGCTCCACTCGTAATCTTCGCAAAATTGGCAGTTCATACGCTTTCCTCGATTACTTTGAGGTCATACCCGCTCTTGACAAACTTCATGCACAGCTCGTGGTTGATGCCGTTGCCGAGGTTGGTGTAGATGTACTCCATGTCCTCCGGCGTGAATTTGGTGTCGAGCAGCTTGTTGATGCCGTCGAGATGCTCCTTGCACAGCGGCTTTGTGAACGCCTTGAACGCAAACCGCGATACACCCTCGATGACCTCCGCCTTGAACTCGTCCGGGGTGCTGCAGTGGTTGAGGTTGATGTATGTGTTCGTCCTCGGGACGAGAATCAGCTCGAAGTTCATGGAGACGTAGGCTCTCGGGAAAGCGCGCTGAATCTTCCGGCACCACGGGGCTGCGAACGGGCTAAACCACGGCTGCATATAGTTGCGGAGCTCCTGCTGGCTGACTGCCGGGGTATCCCGAATGTGGTCGATGCAGCGCTCAATGGCCTCCTGCTCTGCAAGGCTGTCCGCCTCCTCGAGCCAGCCGTGGAATACACGGACGGTTTCCTCTGCGTTAATCGGTTTCATGTTGCTCCTCCTTTGGCGGTGTGGGCCACTCCATCCAATATTTGATGCGCTCCGGCCTAATCGGCCAGATTCCCTCGCCTCGCATGGTCGGACGTTCCCACAGCTTTGTTTTAACACTTCTGAAATTTTCAATATGATAGTACGCCTCGAACGGTTTGCAAAATCCGTCTGTCACAAGAAACGGGCCTAACCAGTATTGGTCTTTTTCAAACTGTGGAGGGTCAGATTCAGCATCGTGCCACTGCCCATTTCCATCGGCTGTCTCTCCATCGCAATGAGGTGAATCTGCTGCCGTCGGAGTGCTTTCAATAATGCAAACAAGCTGTTCCAACTCGTTCTCCATGTCTGGGTTATACCAGCCGCCCAGGATTTCCGGGGCTAGGTCACGGAGTCTCTGGATAACGTCCTCCGCGTAGACCATACGTTTTTCGCTCACGATAATTCCTCCGTTTCGTCCTCAAGTCTGTCCCCGCAATAGGGGCAATACTTGAAATACCCGATAACGTGAGCACCGTACTCCCAGCCAAGACAATGATTGCAGCCATCGCAGAACACACCGTCTTTGGTTTCTGGTACATATCCACGGATGATGTGCGCCGTAGGCCGCAGCGTTTCCGGGTCGATGGTCGGGGCTGCCTGAATCAGCCCGAGTGGAACCGCGTGACACGCAGAGCCCTTCGGCCCGGTGATGTAGATGGCCTTTTCTTCTAGTTCGTTGGCGTCAACGAGCCTTTTTTCTGCCATTCTTTATAGCCTCCTTTACAAACCTCAAGGCGCGTTCTTTGAGCGGGATGCGCCAGCAGAGCCTCCCTTTCCCGGCGTTCAGATTGGATGTCACCGGCATAACGCCGACGACCTCGATTTCGTCACACTCGCGGTGTTTCTTCCGCCCTGCTTCGTGTCCGAGGTACTCTGCCTCTTTTTGGTCGTCTGCCATGACTGCGACGCCGAAGTAGCAGGTGGAGCTCTCTGTCCTGCCCTCAAGGAACACATCATACCTTGGCATCCTGTTCCTCCTCGTATTGGTGGACATCGACGAAGATGGCTTTCTTCCACGGGAGCGCGTTGTACGCCGCCCGCGTCTCCTCCTCCGTCATGTTGTCCACGAGCTCCGGGTCATAGCGTTCGTAGAGAACGTCGTTCATCTCGCAAATGTCGTCCTCCCGGTAGTAGGTTCTTTCTTTGCCGATGACGAACTCCTGAACCGCGCTCTCTCCCCATGAGCCAAGCCAGCAGTAATACTCGTCGCCGCTGACAACATCCCCATCTACACAGGGAATGACCGGGAGCTCCGGGTTTGCCTGCATGAGCTCAAGGAGCTGCGTGAGCTTTTCGCTCTGTTTCATGTCATCCCATCCTTTCTTTTCCGGGTCTCCGCCCGAGTTGCTTTCTGCTCAGCGGCCTTGTGCCATACATAGGCCGCAACAACTATTACTGACAAGGCGACGGCCGCAAAGGAAAGCCAGTAAGTTAAGGTTTCCAGCAGGTCGTCAAGCTCTAAAAGAACCTCGTACATAGTCACCACTCCTTTACCTGAATTTCTTCTTGAAACTGCGCACGATGGCCCGGTGCGTCCACCTACGGCAGTAGGGGTTTCGGACGCTCCCGTCGTACTCCTGTTTCATCTTCTGGTATGCCGCCTTGTTCTCCGCATACCGTTCGCAATGGTCGTGGCATCCCGGGTGTCTGTCCGGGCACTCTTTCGGGCAGATAGTCATAAGCCGAGCATAACGCTGGCCCGTTTCCGTGCGGCCGTCATGGTTTCGTCGTACTTTGCTGCGCTGTATACGGCGAGCGGGGCCACTGCCCGTCCCGCTCTGGCTCTCCTGAATATCTCCGAGTAGACAGCGGCCGTCTCGTATACGCTGGGGCCTCTGCCCGGGGCCGATAGCATCCCTTTGCGGTCGTCGGTGTCCGTGACCTTGAGGTCCTCCTTGAGTGCGTCCTGCACACACCTGCGCAAGCGGTCGAGGGCGAGGTCCTTGTCCTCTTTTTCCCACTCGAGGTACTGCTTGTAGTTGTTCATGGAGTTCTGCTTGAGGCGCGCAAGCCGGTCTTTCCCGTAGCCGAACGTCTCGTGACAGGTGGCGGCCATAACGAGCCATGCGATTTCTGCGCCCTGATTGCTCGCCATGCGGAGCTGCTCCTCCCGTCGTCCTCTCGGCGCGCGGTCCACCGGCAGCCGGACCTCAAAATCACAGATGCCTTTGAGGTTCTCCCTCATGGCGTCCGTTGCGTTCTTGCTGCTGCCGTAGAGGATGGCCGTCTGGTATTTTTTCTCAAAAGCATCCATCTCGTTACACGCCCGCAGGAGGCGGGATGCGCCAATGCCGTCGTCTTGGTGCATGGAGACGACGATGCACCACATAAAGAGCTGGGCGGAGCGGTCGCGCTGGTCCTCACGCTCCTGCTGGATGTTGTGTGTAAGCACTTTCATCATCCAGCCCTCCTCACGTCGTATAGCAACGCTTGGCCGGGTCCCATGTGAGCTTCGGTATGCTCCGGCCGCAGACGCAGGAGAATTTCTGGTTTGTGATTTCTGCATCCTCGATGTTCGTCCGGCCGTAGCTCACTTTCTTGCAGGCCGGGCAGGTGTACTCGAACCGTGCCAGCGCGTCCAGAGGGATTTTCGCGCCGCACTTCCGGCACTCGTGAACTGTCTGCGGTTCGCGCAAGAACTGTACAAACTCGCTCTTGCATTTCGGGCAGCGCAGGAGCATGAGCCCCTTTGCGCCGACGGGCGTAAGCCAGCTTACCGGCTTCTTGGGGGGGGGCTTTCTTGTCCGCCATGGAAACTACCGGGGCTGCCTGCTTCGGCTCGCTGGTGACGCTCTTTTCCGCCTCCGGCGCGCTGTCGCCGTCGTACAGTGTCGTGGTCTTGGCGATGGTCTCGAGCGTTTTGAGCGCGGTGTCGAGCTCTGTGGGGCTCTTACCGGTCAGCGTCACGCTGAAATCCGGTTCTCCCTGAAACTTGAAAATTTCCATTGAGACCTCAAACTTCGTACTTGCCATGTTGGTTATGCCTCCTGCTTCTTTTCTTCCAGCTTGTTTGGTGGGTCGAACTTCCTGCCATCCTCGATGCCGCGCCATGCTGCGTCGAGCTCTCCAACCGTCTTTGGCTTGGGCGTCTTTTTGAACTCTTTCGGCGGTCCCATCTTTTCGAGCTCGTCTTTGGCCTCTTTCGGAACTTTCAGCACAAGGCCGTATTCTTGATTTTCCTCATTCTGTCTTGTGAACGCCTCGTATACGCCTCTGGCGAACCCATAGCCGTAGGAATCACAGATTTTTGCAATCTCCTGCGGTGTGTAATAGTCCCGGTGCTGTTTGCGGAGCTTCTTCTGCTCCGATTTAACGCACCGGACCGCATACCGGAATATCTTTACGCAGATTTCAATATCGCCCTCCAAGCCGATGAATCCGACGTGCCAAACGGTTGTTTTTGCGCTAATTTTGCATCGAAACGCCGAGCAGCAGTAGTTTTCTCCAATAACGATTGAGAGTGGGTCCATCCACGAGTTTGCTTTCTTGGAAAACGTCTCGCGGATGGCCCGTTTTATGACCGTAGCGTTCCGTTCCTCGAGGTCCCGCTCGCTGAGCTTGTGCTCCGCCATGAGCTTGCGGGCCTTGAGGAGGGCGAGCTTCGCCTCCTCCGGCTCCGGGCTCTTTGCAAGGGCAAGGAGCTTGCGGATTTTGTCCTTGTAGTCCATCAGGCCTCAACCTCCTGCGCTACAGTTCCCAGTAGCTTACAACGTGTAAGCATCATCCTCTCGAGCGAGGACTGGTACTTCTGAACTGGCTCCGCATAGCCTTCAAAACACCGTCCTGCGTACCGCCATGTGTCGCCATGCCTCTTGAATGTCAGGTAGGTCGGCAGCCAGCGTCCGTTGCCGTCCTTTGCGGTGCTGATTTCTCCGCCCACCTGCAACAGGCCTGCGCGGTTTGTGCGTGGCGGCAAGACGTCAAGAAAGTAGCCAATCAGGTCCGCGTCTACTTCGTCGCCCGGTTCGAGATAGTCCTCTGCGGTCGGCAGGCCGCTCTCAAACCATTTTCCAAGCGTCTTGAGGCCGGTTCCTGCGAGCTCTGCGCGCCGCCTCTCGACTTCATTGGCGATTAGCACCATTTGTGTGTCACTCAAAAAAATGTCGCTGCCGTCGTCGAGCCGGAGATAAACGACGCCCGCCTCAAGGAGCGTTACGGGCAGGTCGAGGTACGTCGTTACCGCTCCGCTCCTGTCCACTACCGGGATGCAGATGCGCTCGCGGGCAGCTCGTCCTCCCCTGTGGTAAATTATCCTGTCGAATGCGTACCTGCGGCAGTCGCATTTCTCGGTGCAATATTTGACAACGTCGTCCGGCCACAGGCCGATAATCATAAGTCGCTTCATGCTGTCCTCCTCAAACGTAATCGGCGTACCGGGTGCTGATGTTCTGCACCCACTCTTTGTCCAGCTTGTCGAGGTAGGTACTCCATGCCTCCTCGTAACTGTTCCACCACCATTTCCGGCTCTTGAGGGCAACAATAAGCTGCTGCCGAGGCTTCATAACGAACTTGATGTATGCCCGGTCGCCCATCGTGTAGGCGACGAGGTTCTCGTCCTCGAAAAACTTCTGCCGGTTCAGGTTTGCGAGCTTGCCCTCTTTCCCGGCCGCGTAGAGCTTTGCGATGACGCTGTTCTTGCGCCAGCGGTACTTTTCATGGAGCTTCTCGTAATACTCCATGAAGAGCTCCGGGTCCTTGTTGGCGAGCTCGCACAGGCTCGCGGTAGGATTAAGCGTCGGCCGCTCGACGCAGAATTTGATGTCATCGACCAGCCGGGCAATCTCCTTGGCGTCCTTGTCCTCGATGCGGCCCTGCCAGACTTGCTCCTGCAGACCCTTGAACCACTCCACGAACTCAGAGGAAAGGCGGAGAATGGTGTCGCTGTGGTCCAGCTTCTTCGCGTTGTACCGCGCCGGTCCTGCGACGGCGACGCTCACATGGGCTGCCTCGTGCCGGAGCTGCTCGCTCCACCGGGTATAAATCTGGTCCACGATTTTCTGCTTGCGGCTGTCCGGGATGTTCCAGCTCATAACTTTCTGGCAGTATACCTCGTACTCGTGGGCCGAAATGTCGCCGCGCTGGCCGCCCATACTGTTGCTGTTCGCCTGATGAATGAGGCTCTTGTCCAGCTCCTTGATTTTCACGTCACTCATGGCCGTCCTCCTCCGGTGCCAGCACCAGCTCGTAGTCCGAGACCTGCTGCGGGTCGAGCGGTGCGGTGTACTCGATGTAACCCCACGCAGGCCGGTCAATGTCCTTGCAATACGTCCGCCCCTCCTCGAAGTTGACGATTGTGGTAATGCTCTCTCCGGGCTGTTTCGGGAACGGGATGCCGCCCACCATCAGCGGGCGGAGGGTGCTGTAATACCTGTAAGCCATAATTTTCTTTCTGCCTCCTGTAATTCAAATGCGAGCTCGTCAAGTTCTTTTTGGATGTCCTCTGCATCTTTGGCAAGCCTCCGCGCGCCCGGCACATCCTGTCTGCCGTTCGCTCTTGCCTCAACCCACATTTCGATATGCTCGTCCGGGTCAAAGTCGTCCGAATAATCCAGAATCTCGTCCGGGAAGTTCTCGACATTCACGCAGACCAAGAAATCTTCTCCGGCCGGTGACCACCACTCGAGCTCCACGCGGCCGTCGTCGGTGTAGCCGCTGACGCTCCACTCGCGCTTCTCGAGAATATCCAAATACTCCTGTCTCAGTTCAGGCATTTCGTCTGCCTCCTCCTGCTCTGTAATCGGCCCATGCCATTGTGATGACCGTCGAGACCTCCCGCAGGCGGCTTATGATGGCCCGGGCTTTCGTGCCGTCGCCGCCTTTCGGGGTAAGGGCTCTCACCAGCTCGTCGGCGTTGTAGTTCGTCGTGATGATGGTCGGCTTCATATCCTCGTACCGGTCGTTGAGAATGGCGTAAAGGGTACTCACGCTCCATTCTGTACACTGTTCCTTTCCGAGGTCATCCACAATGAGCAAATCGACCGTTTTGTACGCCTTGAGTATCTCGTACTCGGTGGCGTCTCCGCTGTCGAAAGCCTCCTTAATGTCGGCCAGCAGGTCGCCGGACGTCTTGCAGACGACCGGGACACCGCAGCCTATAAGCTGCAAGGCGATGGCGGCCGCGAGGTGCGTTTTGCCGGTCCCGTAGGTTCCCTCTATGTAGAGGCCCTCGCCGCGCTCTGCGCGCTGTGGAAAGCTGTCTGCATAGGTTTTGGCCGTGTCGTAGCACCGCCTCCGCTCCGGGGTGTCCCGGATAAAGTTGGCGAACGTCCGCTGCTGGAAGCGTTTCTTGATGCCGCTCCTGCCGAGCAGCCTCTCGATTTTGGCGCGTCGTTTGGCCTGCGCCGCCTCTTTCTCGGCCTCCGCCTTTTGTCTGGCCTCCTCCGCGTCTGCCTCCGCCCATTTGGCTTTTGCCCGGTCACAGGTGCATCTCTGTGGGAACGGTGCGAACATGAGGACCGTTCGGCCCATCACAAGGGCCTCGTGGTACAGTTTCCGGCCGCAGAACTCGCACTCGACCGGCTCCGGGATTTCGCGCTGGCAGTTGTAACCGCCAGCCAGAATATCCTTGCTTGTCGGCCGTCGGTGCTGTGTGGTCTCAGCCGAACGAGCCGAATCCGCCGGACGGAGTGAATCCAGCATAGCCGTCATCGTTTCCACGCTGCTCACCTCCTGTGTAGTCGTTCATGTAGCCTTTTGCATTAAGCCAGCTTGCCGGGTTTGGCGTGAATTGCCGCTCCCTGAACCGGCTGTCATATTTCTTTGCGGCCTCAACCGCCGCGATGATTCTGTCGGTCGCCGCGTCGTCCGGCTCCGGGTTGATTTTGGCCCACGCCCGCTCTGCCGTGGCCCGGTCCACCTTCTTCGGGTAGGCCGCGTAGAAGCGGTCAAACCGTTCGGCCTGCTCTGCCGAGAGGCTCCCGGCTTTACGCCGGGGAGCTTTCGGTTTGTCGTGCTCCTCCGGCGCGGGCTCCGGTACGGCCGGTGGCGTTCCCTCTGCCTCTGTGGCCGCTGCGGGCTCCTGTGCAGGGCTTTCCACCCTGCGGCCGGGAAAGTTATCGACCGACGGTTTCGTCGGTGCTGCGGTGCGCTTTGAGTAAAGCTGGCGGAGGTTCTCAAGGAGGGACTGCACCCAAATGACGCGGCAGCTCTCCCACAGTTCCTTGTCAACCTTGCCCATGGAGGCGAGCGTGTTCAGGATGGCCTCCGCCGTTTCGGCTGTAACTCCGGTGACGGCGAGTAGGTACTCCCAGCCCATCTTGTCCCAGCAGTCGTAATACTGGCCGTCTGCCGCGCAAAGAAGTTCGAGTAGCTTAAACCAAAAGGCATACCCGTCGTTTCCCCAGTTCTTTTCAAGGATGAACTTTGTCCGGCTCTTCTCCCCGACGTAATGGGGGAAGTAGTCGGCGGTCTGCCTGTTGCTTCTTCCCAAGTCTCGCACCTCCTTTCTGCTGGTGATTTCAAGAGTAGATGACCTTGCTGCCCTCCGCCGTCTTTACAACGTCAACGGCCTGTGGGAAACGGGCTTTCATCTCCGGGTCGTGAGTGATAGCCATAATCTTGAGCGAGGAATACCGTTTCTGGATGGCCTCGAGGGCGTCGCAGTAGGCCTGTACGCCCTTGTCGTCGAGGAACGGCGGTTCGTCAATAAACAGGAATCCGAGCTGCACTCCTGCGGTGCTGCTCTTGAGCTCCGCCAGCGCAAGGATGACCGAGAGGGCCGCCTTAACGCGCTCGCCGCCGGAACGGCTCATGTAGGGAAGGGCTCCGGTCGCCGCGTCGTTTACGATGACGTCCAGCGCGGTGACCTCTTTCTTGCTGTTGCTCTTGAGGGTCTTTTCCATGCGCATCTCGATGCTCATGTGGCCGCCCGACATCTGGCTGATGATGCTCGTCGCGGTCGCCTCGAACAGCGGGACGATGCTGCGGACGATGTTGTGCGGGATGCCATCCTGTGAGAAAGCCCGCTTGAGCTCCTCGTAGTCGGCCGCAAGCTGGCCCTGTTCCGTTGCCTGACGGAGAAGAACTTCAAGCTTTGCCTCTGCCGTCTCGATTTCTTCCATCTGCCTGCGGCTGTGTCCGGCCTGCTGGTCCAGCTCCTCAATACGGATGTTGTCCACCGTGAGGGCTGCATCCGCCTCCGCGTACTGCTCCTTGAGCTCGTCAACATCGGCCTGTGCCTTTGCGAGGGTCAGAATCTCCGCATTGATGCCATCAATCGCCGTCCGGGTCTTTTCTGCGTAGGTCAGGAGCTCCGTGAGGCGGGTCTGCGCTGCGCTCTTTTTAGCCTCCGCTGCCGGGAGCAGCTTTTCCAGCTCGATGTATTTCTTAACGTCCGAGAGCTGCGCCTCAATGCTGGCGAGCTCCGCTGCGTTCTGCCGGAGCTTTTTCAGCTCGTCCTCAACGACGAAACGGTCTGCCTCGAGGCTCTCGATATTGGCCGGAATGGTTTCAAGCTCCTCGTCGATGGCCTTGATGCGCTCTTTGACTTCCGCGAGGCGTTCTTTCTGCGCCGTCAGCTTTGCGAACCGCTCCGAGGCTTTCCGCAGGTCTGCAACGAGGAAACGCTGGGCCTGCAAATCCTTGCGGCAGTTGAGGCCCGTTGCCTTTTTCTTTGCGGCCTGATACTCAGCGTCGAGCTGCTCGGCGCGCTCCTCGGCCTGCTGCCGGTAGGTTTCCAGTTCCGTCTCGGCCGCAGGCAGTTTCTTTTTCGCCTCCACTGCATCCTGCAGGAAACGGCATTCCGGGTTCTCGACCGGGCAGCCGCAGGTCTCGAGCATGATGGCCCGGGAGCGGATATGTGTGACCTCGTTCTCTTTTATGTCGAGCCAAGACTGTATCCGCGCGGTTTCTGCGTTCTTGGTTTGGAGCAGCTTCATGGCCTCTTGGTCTGCTGCGAGATACTGCTCGTCCTGTTCTTCCAGCGCGGTGAGCCGTTCGCTTGCTCCTGCGAGGTCTGCCGCTTTCCGCTCGAGCTCGTCATAGTCCGCGAGGGCCTGCTCATAGCTCCAACACGTTGCCTGTGCAGAAAGTTTTTCGGCCTCGAGACTGCCTTTCTTTTTCCGCTGGGCAGAGAGCGCGGCCATAACGTCCCGCAGCTTTTCTTCCTTGGGCTGAATCAGGGCCGCCGTTCCCAGCAGCTCCTCCCGCCGTGCGGAAAGTTTTTCGTAACTCTGGCTGCCCGCCTCGACCTCCTCGCGCTTATCGAGGAGAGCCTGTGCATCAGAAATCTGCGCTCTGCTAACCGCCTGCGCGCTGGCGTTCGCGTTCTTCTCCGCAATCCAAGAGCCGAGCTCGCTGGCGAGCTTTTCCGACCGCTTCTGCGCCTGCTTGGCAATGTCGAGCTTTGTCTGCGCCTCGCTCATGGCCTTTGTGTGGATGGCTCTGTCTGCTACCGCGCTGGCCTTTTCGACGGCCGTCTTGTTCATGGCCGCCTCGACCGTTGCCTTGTCCGGCATCGTCCGCCCGGTCTCCTCCTGCAAATCCGCGATACGCCGGAGCTCCCGGTTGGCGTCTGCTGCCCGGTTGGCTGCCATGCTCTCCATGCGGTCATAAATCCCGAGGCCGAGGATGTTGCCGAGAATTGCCATGCGGTCCGCCTTGTCGGCCTGCAAAAAGAGGCCGTACTGGTCCTGCATGATAAGGCCGGTCGCCTTGAGCGTCAGACTGTCCATACCGATGGTATTCTCGATGATGGCCTGCGTATCGCGGTATTTCTCCGCGCTGCGGTTCTGCCAGCTCTCGTCAACATACTCGGAGAGATTCAGCGTCGCCTTGCCGCTCTTTGTGCGGGTGCGGGTAACGCGGTACAGCTTGTCACTGATGTAAAACGTGAACTTGATGGAGCCGCTGCGGGCGTCCGGGTCGTTGCAAATCCAGCCCGTGAGGTCGCCCTCCCGGGGCTCCTCGAAAAGGGCGTCCAGCATAGCGTCCATAAATAGGCTGGACTTACCTGCGCCGTTCTCGCCGTTGATGGTGGCAAAGGAAATGCCGTCGTAGCTGAACAGCTCGTCGCGGTAGTTGCGGTAGTTCTTGACCTCAATCTCTACCGGCATAAACACGCCTGTCGGGGTCTCAAGGCGGCCTTTTTCCATTGCCTCCGAGATAATCGGACGGGCCAGCTCAATGATGCGCTGGGCGTCCTCCGGGCTCTTTTCCTTTTCTGCGAGGTACTCCGCGAGGTTCTGCTCCGGGCTGTTGTCGCCGTGGAGCTCGTCGCGGTTCACGCTTGTCGTGATTTCCTCCGGCGTGATTTCGGATACGTAAAACACGCCGCCGTCATAGAGCCTTTTCTCGAGGACGGCTTTGTTGAAAGCCTTGTTTGTCTCATCCGAACAGGTATAGAGAACGCGGACGATTTTCCCCTTGAGGCGGTCAGGTACAACAACTCGCTCTGCACTCAGCATTGCGCGGACGTCGTCCTCTCCGAGGCGGATGGTCTCGAACTCCCGGTAGGGCGTTTCGACGTACTCGCTCCATGCCTCCCCGTCGTCGTCGATGTCGTGGATATAAAAGCCTCGCGGCTGATTCTCGTCGTTGAAGTTGAGGCCGGTAATGCTGCCGCAGTAGAACACTGCGCGGCCTGCCTCCGGGAGCTGCTGCGGCCGGTGGATGTGGCCCAGTGCTACGAGGTCGAAGTCTGCGGCTTTCAGGGTGTCGGGGTAGATGACGGGCTCAAACTGTGCAAAGAGCGCGGTCTGTCCGCTCTCCATGTTGCATCCCGGGACGGTGAAGTGCGTGGACAGGATACTCGTCACTCCGGGCTCGCACTGTGCCTTGAGACCGAGGACGACCTTTGCCAGCTCGTCTGTAAACACCTGCGTCTCCTCCTCCCGGGAGAGTCCCGGGTGCGCTGCCCGGTGTACGCCACGGTCAAAGCCCGGTATGCAGGCCACATCTACGCGCTGCCCGTGGTAGGTGTGGATGTGGAGTACCTCCGGCTCCGTTACGACGCTGACCGAATCATCTCCATAAAAGGCTGTCACCAGCATCTCGAACTGCTCCTCGCTGTCGTGGTTCGGCGTACCGCGCAGTACGACGGTCGGGGCCACGTTGGAAAGCCGCCGGATGTGGTCGATGGCCGTCCGGCTCTCGCGGAGGCCTCGGTCCGACCACACACGGGCCTGATGGAAGATGTCGCCAGAAACGACGATAAGGTCCGGCCGGTGCTCCTCCGCGTACATCGCCTGAAAATCGAGGCAGCGGCAGATGTCCTGAAAGCGGGCGTTCTGTCCTCCGACCTCCGGCCCGGGGAAACTTCCGATGTGCCAGTCTCCGGTGTGCAATACTTTCAGCATCACATATCCTCCTTGAGCAGCTCCTTGATGATGTCGTCGAGCTTGCCGCGCCGCGCTGCATCCTTACGAGACTTCGCGCCCTGAATATTCCGCATTTCATCTTCGGTCGGAACCTGCACAGAGCACTTGTGGCCGGTGTTGATGCTGAACGAAATGTAGTCCAGCGCGAGCTTTGCAAGTTCGGTGCGGTCCGGGCTGCGGAACGTCCCGATAGAACGGCTGAATCGTGCGCCGTTCGTGATAAGGATGGTCGCGCAGAGCCGAGTTTCGTGAGGGAGCGTTTCGCTCTCCTTGACCTCAAACATCACCACGTTGTCCGAATTGACGGCGACCATGCCGTCCTGCGAAAGAATCATCATAATCATTTCCTCCATGTATGGTTTCTCTGGCAGTCGCGGCAATAAGCCACTCCGCCGAAATGCTTGCGGCTGTACTCTGCTACGTCGAGGCCGACCTGCTTACCGCAGTCCGCGCAGAACTCGCTGTCGCCGTTCCGGCCTTGCTGCCGATTGCTCGGCGCGGGCTGCTGCTGGCGAGGCCGCTGCGCCGGTCTCTCGGGCGGCTGCTCCTGCTGGGGCTGCTCCGGTACGACCTCAAAATCCGGCTCCGGCTGCACATAGCCGTCGTCGTCATCGTCCACATAGACCGTGTGGCTGGTTTTCGGGCGGCTGCCGTACAGGTCATTCGCCGCGCCAAACATGGACTTTACCGCCTCCTCGCGGACGGTCGGATTGTCAAGGTTCGGGACGAGGTAGGCCACAACAAAGGGCTTTCCGAACTCCTCGATAAGGTAACTGGACTTAATCTGCATCGCGGTGCGGAGGGCGCGGTTGAGAGCCTTGCTCTCGCACATCTCGCTGCGGAACTTCATAAATTCTGCCCGTTGCTTCTCGGTCATACCGGCCGTCACATCCTCGACCGCAATTTCCTTGTGGGCGACGATGGTGACGTTCTCGCCGGTAAGCTGCGGGACGCTGATTCGGACCTCGTGCTTGACGTCCTTGTTGGGGCAACCTCCGCAGCGAATCGGCTTTCCGATGCTGCGGTTGACCTCCGCGCACTTCTGGCAGGTGGACGGGACGACCGGGCGGCTGGAAAGAATCTTGATGCCTGCGGCTCGCATGAGCTTGGTGAGACCCTTTTTGGTGAGGGCGTACTTGGCCGGGGTCGCTTTGTGGACGTACCCCTTGCTGTCGCGCCACTCGTCCTTGGCTTTCTCCATCTCATAGATTTCGCCGTCATTGAGGTCGGTGCTGATTTTCACGGAGTTCATCACCGGCTTTTGGATGTCGGCAATCTCCGTCACGGTCTGCATCGGGACGAGGAGGTTGTACTGCGTGGGCGGGTACTGCTGCGCAATGGTGAGCGCAGCGTGTTTGTTTTGTTCGTTCATGGTTCACGCTCCTGTTGACTTTTGATGTGGAGCGAGATACAATAGGCTTGTCCGACAAGAGGGTCGCGCTTTCGAGCGCGGCTCTTTTTTTATGCCTGTGTATCCGGCTCCTGCTGCTCTGCCGCTGCTGCGGCCTCCTGCTCGTCCAGCTCCTTGAGCAACTGGGTGATGGTCTTGCCTGTCTCCTTGCGGCAGCAGGTCGAGCCCATACCGACGCGACGGGCAGCCGCGCTGCGCAGCTTGCGCGAGCATCTGCCGCAGAGGCAGAAAAGGTTCTGTTCAGCCATGTGGTTCACCTCCTTTCAGTGGTTCTTGAGCATCTTGAAGAATGCGTTGTTGATGACGTGGAACGCAAGCAGCGTGACGCCGAGCACGATAAGCCACTCGCCACCAAAGGCGAAGTAGCCGCGCGCTGCGTAGCTGGCCGGAATGAGTGCCAGCGCGGCGATGAATCCGCAGATACCGGCCGATAGGACCTCTGCAATCCAGATGGCCGCAATGAGAATCGCTCTGTGAATCTTCCAGTCCATTTAGTGCTCCTTTCTCTTGAGGGCCTGCGCCGTCTCAATGACTGCGCGGCTGTATTTGCTACTGTGCTGGCCCTTGCTCCACGCTGATTTCATGCCGCTGTCGCCCATGTTGTAGGCCATGAGAGCCTTGTCCGGGTCGTCGTACTTTTGGAACGCCCGCCCGAGGATGTATAAGCCAGCCTCGATGTTCTGCTCCGGGTCCATCACATCCGTAATTCCGAGCTCCTCGTAGAGCCAGCGGTGATTGCAGATGTTAATCTGCATGAGGCCGAAGTCTCCGGTGTCGCTGACCGCATCCGGCTGGTAGCTGCTCTCCCGCTCGATGACGGCGAGGGCGATTTCAAATGGGACATCCTGCCGCTCCGCCTGCTCCCGGATGTACCGTTGCAGCTCGTCGCTCATGGGTACGTCGTAGAGGAGCTCCGGCTCCTGTTCGGCCTCTGGCTGCACCTCCATGTAGGCGAGCGTCACATATTCCGTTGCCGGTGCTGCCGCTGTCTGCTGTGCGAGGTTTGCTGCGGCCGTCGTCGCGCAGGAGTAAGCCGCAATGAGTGCGGTGACTGTGCAGAAAAACGCAACGGCCGCAATCTCCATCTTTCTTTTAAGCGCATCCATAATCAGGTGTGGCGGCTGCCGTGAGCGAGCCGACCGTCCTCCGTGCGACGCGGTTGAGGATTTCTTTGACCTCTCCGCTCGTCCGGGTCCGGCAGAAGTCGTCGCAAATCTTGATTCGGGTGTTCCCGATGGTGAAGTCCTCCACGACGTTCCCGCTCTGCTTCGCCTCCAACACTTTTTACACCTCCTGTTTTCCGAATTGCTTTCTGTAAATGAGCTTCAAGGTCTGAGCCTTGTTCGTTATCTCGTCGAGTACCTCGAGGTACTGCTCCATGCGCGGCTTTTCTTTCGCGTCGATGACGCCGTCGGCCGCGATGTCGATGATTCCGTCCTTGACCTCCGGTAACGACTTCATTGCCGAAATGAGCTGCAATGTGACCCGCTCGAGCTCTTCCAGCTCAATCGGTGAAATCGTCCCGATGCCGAGCGGGCAGAGGTGCGAGCAGAAATGGTTTTGCAGCTCCGGCGCGTTGTAGGTGTCCGACAGCATCAGGACCTCCTCCGGGTGCGGGTTGATGGTTCCGAGCTCGATGTTGGCGAGCCGTGTCCGGTCGATGCCGGTCACCTCTGACGCGCCCTCTCTGCTGCCTAACCGGTCGTTCCACGATGCCGCTGCGATTCGTGCCTTGTAGAACACGTTATCTGCGGCTTTCGTTGCCATTTTAGGCATTTATCCCGTGCCTCCTTTCGGTTAAAATATTTACAAGGAAACGCCAAATGTTTGCTTTTTGCGTCATTATTTCGCATCAATGACGCGAAACGGGTCGCTTCGGGTTAAAAAAAAGGTCGTCGTAGGGATAGCCGAGGGCCTGCTTGATTTTCAGGCTCAGCTTGAGGGACGGATTCTTGTCTCCGCTCTCAATCTGTGCGTAGTGGCTCCGGCTCACGCCCAGTCGCTCGCTGAAAGTCTGCTGGGTATAGCCTGCGCCCTCTCGGAGCGTTTGCAGCTTTTTCCGCATTCCACCTGCCTCCTCCTTTCTGTGTGACCCTTTTTGGGTCTTTCTGCGGTTTATTATAGTCCCTAATTGGGTCAAAGTCAAGTTTTTTTCAAAAATTTTTGCTATTTATGACGCAATTAGCGTCATTTGTCCCCGTGAGGGGATTTTTGTGATACAATATATAAGTCTTAGGGAGGTACGTCTGTATGGATAAGTTTTCTGAACGGTTGGTCGCGCTCCGCAAGGAGAAAGATTTGACGCAGGCCGAGTTTGCCCGCCTCTGCGGCAAGCAGCGCACTACGGTCTCCGGCTACGAGACCGAGGGCAAAGAGCCAGATTTCGCCCTGCTCTGCCAGATGGCGGACTATTTCGGGGTAACCACTGACTATCTGCTGGGCCGCGAGGATGAGCGCGCCCACGGTAACGAGGCGTTCCGTCAGGACAATGCAAACTTCAAGCGCAGATATGACGCCCTCTCGAAAGAGCTCCGTGCCGTCGTCTCCTCGACGTTCGATTCGGTCTATGTGCTGCTCTCCCGGTGCATGAACGCGCAGAACGCAGCAGAGCTGGCCCTGTATCGCGAGCTGTTCTCTGAGCTGCAAACCGGTCGCGGCGAGATAAAGAGCATCCTCGCTGATTGCGGGGGAGACCTGGCAGATGCTTTCCCGCAGATTATGGAGAAGCAGAACACGCTCAAGGCCAAAACCACCTCTATTCTGGATAGCCTCTTGCAGGCCGATGTTGCGGCCTTAAAAGACAGCAACAAGTAACCTATTGGCCTGCGCTCCGGCGCGGGCCTTTTCGTTTGGAGGTCATCATGGAGCAGTATCTCATATACCTGCGCAAGTCTCGTTCCGACCTCGAGGCCGAAGCGCACGGCGAGGGCGAAACGCTCTCCCGGCACGAGCACACTCTGCTCGAGCTGGCGAAAAGGCAGCATCTCAACGTGACCGATATTTACCGTGAGGTCGTCTCTGGTGACACCATCGCTGCCCGCCCAATGATGCAACGGGTTCTCTCCGAGGTTGAGCAGGGCGTCTGGTCCGGTGTCCTCGTCATGGAGGTCGAGCGTCTGGCGCGCGGCGACACCATCGACCAAGGCATCATCGCGCAGACATTCAAGTTCTCCGGGACAAAAATAATAACCCCTATAAAAACGTATGACCCTGACAACGAGTTTGACGAGGAGTATTTCGAGTTCGGCCTGTTTATGAGCCGCCGCGAGTACAAAATCATCAACCGCCGGTTGCAGCGCGGTCGCCTCGCCTCCGCCAAAGAGGGCAAATGGCCGTCCGGTCTAGCTCCCTTTGGTTATCGTCGGGTAAAGCTCAAAAACGAAAAGGGCTGCTCACTCGAGCCTATCGAGGAGCAGGCCGCAATAGTTCGTATGATTTTCGACCTGTACACGGTCGGTTTGCAGGACGAGGATGGTTCCGCTCGCCCGCTGTCTTTGGGTTCAATCGCCACGAGGCTCAATGATATGCGCATCCCGTCTCCGTCCGGTTCGCAATGGGCAAGAATCACCATTCGCGGAATCATCAAGAATCCGACGTACATCGGCATGGTGCGCTGGGGCAGCCGTGAGACGAAGAAGAAAGTGGTTGACGGCAAGGTCGTTTCTGTGCGCGGTCCTGCCGACCCAGAGAAAGAGTGCGTATTCAAAGGCATTCACCCTCCGCTCATTCCGAAAGAAACATTTGAGCTCGCAAACGATAAGCTCGCCCGGAGCGAGAATACTTCCACGCACAAAGAAAAGGTTGTCCGGAATCCTCTGGCCGGTCTGCTCGTCTGCTCCGAGTGCGGCAGGCAGATGATGCGGATGATAAACCCCGTCCATCCAGATATGCCGGTCGTGCGCTGCCCTCGTCGCGGCTGCCCGAATTGCTCTAGCTATCTTCCCATCGTCGAGGAGCGTGTCATACAGGGTCTCTCCGAGTGGATGAAAGGGTATGAGCTCGAGTGGAGCTCCGCTGCCGAGTCGTCCTCCGTGTCGTCGGTCGGCGTCCGGGAAAAAGCTCTCGCCAGCGCGGAGGCCGAGCTCCGCAAATTACAGCAGCAGCTCGAACGTACCCACGACTTCCTCGAGCAGGGCGTCTACGACACAGACACCTTTCTGTCCCGTTCCCGAATGCTCTCCGACAAAATCGCTGTCGCAAAGGATAGCGTCGCCCGCTGCTCCCGTGAGTTGACTGAGGAGAAGCTCCGGGAGACCAGCCGCCGTGACATCATCCCTAAGGTTAGGAATTTGCTCGACGTGTACCCTCTGCTCGAAACGGCCGAGGAGAAAAATGCTCTCCTAAAAGAGGTGCTTGAAAAGGTCGTCTACCAGAAGCTAAACGAGAAGCGCAAAAAAAGTCCTGATGGTTTCACCATCGAGATATACCCGCGCATCCCAAAATCCGAAAAATGAAAAGAGAGGGCCGTTTCGGTCCTCTCTTTCTTATAGTTATCCTGTTTAGCCATACTCATAGGGACTGCCCACGATGTCACCCAAGATTGCTCCTAACATGGCTGTTTCCTCCCTTACCTATGATCGCTTTCGTTGGCAAAAGGATACCACAAACCGGAGGGCAAAAGGTCAACGGGCAGGCGACAAATTACGCACCCAGCTGTTCCTGATCGTATTCAAACAGCAGCGTATTGACCTGATTGATGTTATAGATTTTGTGTTCCAGGCAATACCGCACGATCCAGTCCCGCTTGGAGCCGTCGGAGAAGGCATAGCCTGCGCTTTTGAGCAGGTCGATGGTTTCATCTTCGGACAGGTGCAGCCCAACCGCAAAGGCCAGCACCGTTTTCTTTTTGGGGTTGTAGTCGCGATTGCACTGAATTTTGGAGAAATGCTGCCGGGAGATGTTGGACTGCTTGTACACGGTGGAGTCTTTCAGCCCCCGCTCATCAATGAGCCGCAGCAGTCGGGTGGTGAAGCTCTCGCCAAGGTTGTCCATCAGGCTTTCCAGACTGCGGGCTGTCCTGGGTGCCGCGGCGGGTGCCGGAACTGCACCCAGCATTGGCAGTGCGGTATCTTCTTCCAGAAGCCTCCGCCGCTCTGACAATTCCCTGCGCCGACGGCCAAATCCGTAGCTTTCATCGTTCTGTGCTACATAGTGGTCGTCAATGTACTCCTCCACCGAGGCGAACAGCTTCCTGCTCACGGCCAGCGAGCCCCGGTCGTAAAGCACCAGATACACGGTCAGGTCGTGCTCCATGACGTACTGTGTGATGGTGTCCACCGCAATGCGGAAGGCCTGTTCTTTGGGGTAGCCATAGTTTCCGCTGGACAGCAGCGGAAAGGCCACGCTCTCGCAGTGGTACTCTGCGGCTAATTCCAATGCGGAGTGGTATGCACCGGCTAATTGTTCAGCTTCGCCGAACCCGCCGCCGTGCCACGCAGGGCAGACTGCATGGAAAATATACTTTGCGGGCAGCCCGAACGCCGGAGTACACACGGCTCTGCCCAAATCGCAACGGCCGATGGCTTCGCAGGCGGCGGTCAGCTCCTGCTCCCCTGCCGCCCGATAGATGGCACGGCTGGTGCCGCTGCCCTGCAAAAGGTTCCGGTTCGCCGGGTTGACGATGGCATCCGCTGCCACCTTGGTGATGTCGTTGCGGATCATCAGAAACGGCATATCATCCATCCCTTTATATCAAGTTTCGCCTTTGAAATCAGAGAGAATCATAGTATTGATGTATTTTCTCGGCCATCAGTTCCCGACGCCTTTGTAGAAAATCCTGATAGTCGCCAATCTCCATGCTTTCAAATCCGTCTGGAATACAATTCTGTTTAAGATTTTCAGCCAGCCTATCTTTTTCTATGATTCCACCATAAACAGGCTTTTTCGTATTGCATTGCCCTATCACTTCAGTCATATAGTGGGCTGGCGAACTATCTTTAATTTTAATGTTGATTTCCTGTTGAATAAAAGCATAATTCGCAATTTGATTGTATTGTGCTTGCACAATTCCATTTTTTATCAAGTAATTTTTCGGGAACAAATGGTGAATATCGCCTCTGTTTTCCAACATGGACTCAATATCAATTTCCATCGACAAAAAACCTTTATCGTGTGCCTTGACCTGTGCCACAAGGAACATATTAAAATATGGACTGCTCGCAACCGATGTGTTCAGCCGTTGAACAAGATTTACCTTCCAGTACGCCTCAGATAATTCGCCCGCCTCTGTGATATTCAGGTACTGCATCGGATCATCATAAGCAAAGAATCTCTTAATGTCGTAATCAAATGCAGACTCTGGCGAGCCAGAAGAATATCTTCCCGTCAAAATAGACAAAGCCAGCCACTTGCGTACAATCTTTTCAATTTGATTACTATCCACTTTTCGTTCACGAAGTGCAAGAAAAAGCGCATAGCCAAAGTTCAAAACATTTTGTGAACGAATCAGCGATTTTTTCACAATTCCCGCTGAGCGCACAATCATCAAATACCGTTCATAATTTGTCTGATTCACCGCTTGCAGAACTGCCTCATGTAATTGATTGAACGAGCTTTCTTCTATTTCGATCTTAAATTCACGCGTTTCAAAATCTCGACCTGAAAGCAAGCTAACCAAATCTGCTAGCTTTCCTCGCTTGAATTTATATGTAAATGCAACACGAAGAACATCCGTATAACATGTGCGATAAATCGGTGCATTCTTTGCAGCTACCCACTTTATAGCTTCGAATTCCGGTCTCGCCGCAAATTCAGCATCATTTTTCTTGATTTCTTTCAAATCCTCCGGAGACTCCAACAAATGACAGAAGTAATCAATCGTTTTTCGGGTCACATTTCCATTATATATTTCATTCGAAGAAATCTTAGACATTGCAAAATCTGCTTGCGACAGAACCACACCCTTAGAATTGATTCGAATAAAAATTTCCGTTACACTGTCAATATCCAAATCTTCTGCCAGCGTAATAACACCAATGCTATTATTTTGTATTGCCCTCAACCGATTGATTGTGTCATTGATTTCCTGTGCTTTGTCCATAATTCCGTTTTTCTGGCAATATTCCATCACAAAAGAAAAAGAACCAAAGGACACATCCAGCACTTTTGCAATATCCGGAATCCATTTACTGCTTTTTTGATTTGCGGAATTTGCCACTTCAAATATTTCGTCAATGGGGTTAAACGCAATACAGACCCGTTTCCATTTATAGTGGCTGTCTAAAACCTCCTGTCCCACAATTGCAGCCGCCATAGCAGTAATACGCTGTTGCCCGTCGATCAGAACTTTTTTCCCTATTGCAACTGTTCCGTCTTTCAACTTTACACTTGGATTTTGCCATACGATAATATATCCGACCGGAAAGCCCTTATAGAGCGAATCCATCAAATCACGCACTTGCGTTGCGTCCCATACAAATGGACGTTGCATTTCCGGAATCGCAATATTACCGGATTTTATATCCGCCAAAAGCACATCCACCGTATAATTATTCACGCTATATCGTGCCATAGTCAAATTCCCTTCTATTGTATCATCCTGGAATTCTATCTAAAGTTGTTTTCATACAAAGCGTTATTAAATTTTATTTAATCTTATCACATCCGATGGGGCGGCGCAAGGGGTGCTCTTGTTTCCTGTCCGCGCAGCTATTATAATAGGTACAGAAAGAAGGTGAGCTTCCTGCACGACATCTGGAATCCATGGCACGGCTGCGTCAAGTGCAGCGAGGGCTGCCAGAACTGCTATATGTACTTTCTCGACCGGATGAGGGACCAGAACGGAGCCGAGATCTACAAAACGAAAAGCGGCTTTTCCTATCCGCTCCAGAAAGACCGCACCGGACACTACAAAATCCAGAGTGGTGAGCAGATCCGGGTCTGCATGACCTCGGATTTCTTCTTGGAAGAAGCCGACCCGTGGCGGGTTGAGGCGTGGGACATCATGCGCCAGCGCAGCGATGTGGTGTTTTTTCTGCTCACCAAACGGCCGCAGCGGGTACGGGAGTGCCTGCCGCCGGACTGGGGCAGCGGTTGGGACAACATCTTTTTCAACGTCACCTGTGAAAATCAGCGCCGCGCCGATGAGCGCATTCCCATCCTGTTTGACCTGCCCTTCAAGCACAAGGGCATTATGTGCGCGCCCTTCATCGGACCGGTAAGCATCCGGCAGTACTTTTCCGCCGGGCAGATCGAGCAGGTCATCTGCGGCGGCGAAAACTACGATGGTGCCCGCCCCTGCAATTTTGATTGGGTCAAGTCTCTCCGGCAGGAATGCGTGGATGCCAACGTGACCTTCTGCTTTATCGAGACTGGCACTGTGTTCATCAAAGACGGTAAACGCTACCACCTGCCCAGCAAGCAGCTGCAAAGCCGGATGGCTTATAAATCCGGCATGAACTATCAGGGCAGGCCCATTCATTTTGACCTCGTGGACGACTGGGGTTACCCCATCCCGCAGGAAGATCTCTATGTGCCTCATTTCCGCGCAAACTGCGAGACCTGCGGCAGCAAGTTGATCTGCAACGGCTGCAGCGATTGCGGAAAATGCTTATAAAATAAAGGAGTTCTATGAAGAACCATAAGAAAAAATCGTTTCCCCTCAGAGTGTTCCTCTGCCTGCTGGCTGTTTTGCTGGCCGTCTGCGTTGCGTTCGGCGTTTACGTCAGCGACTACTACCACACAGACCCCGCCGCCGAGGATGCACTGGCGGCGTGGATGAATCTTCAATAAAAAGCAAAATATCCCGACCATTTTCCTGTATGTCACAGGAGAATGGCCGGGACTATTTTTATTATTCCGCGAACCAGCACTCAATACAAATGGAACTTATGGCTGATCTGGTGTGCAATTTCATCCGGCAGCGGGCGGAAACCGATGCAGGTCAGGGTCATGCCTTCTCCGTTTTCATCAAATTCTTCCGGCTCCAGCTCGGTGTGGCAGGCATCCCGGATGAGGAAGAAGTCTTTGTTTTCCACCAGTCCCAATTCCTCGGCAATTGTTTTTGCTTTCAGCAGTTGATTGCGGTTCTTTGCCCCGCAGATAGTTTTGGTAAAAGAGCCATCGAACCACTCTTCGTAAGTTGCCTTATCCAACATGATTTCTGCCCGATAGCCGGTAATTTCTCCGTCTTTCTCGATGGGTTCCACGCCCTGTCCCATGCCGATGGGGTCGGTGAGGAATGCCAGCGAAGCGTGGCAGCACTGCGCCGCCAGCTTACCGGGAGACATCTGCAGGTCTTTTCGGGCAATGATGAGTTGACGCATTTTTTCTCCTTCTTACGACAGCTTGATCTTCAAATCTGCCAGCAGATTCACCGCTTCCGGCAGCGAAAATTTCGCATCCTTCAGGCGGCTGCCCAGAATGTCCACCTTATAGCCTGTAGCATCCCGGAAATCCGCCTTGCGCAGGTCACACTGGTAGAATTCCGTTTCGTGAAGTTCCACTCCCTTGAAATTCGCCAGCTGCATCTCGCATTTGGCAAACATGGAGCCGACAATTTCGTTGCCGTCCGAAAAGTCGAAGCGGTTAAAGTTCATTTCGGTGAAGGTGTTATATTTCAGACTACACTCTTTCAGCGTGTGGATAGGGTCCGGGAAGGCACCGTTGGACATCAGCGGTGCCCACTCGATTTCATTCAGGCGGCAGTCCTCAAAATCCAGCGACTGCACCGAAGAATGAGTGCTGCGCAGACCTGTGATCTCACACCGCACGAATTTGCACTCGTTCAGCGTGGTATGATCCAGTTCGCACTTGGTAAAGGAGCAATCCGCAAATACGCAATCGGTAAAGTCGCAATCCTCAAAAGCCTCCTCGGTGAACGACAGGTCAGCAAACCGTTCACCTTCACAATAACGCTCTGTCATAAAATTCTCCTGTCAGCGCAGTTCTTCCAGCAATGCCGTGCAGCTTGTATCGTATCATTTCAAATTTTGAACACGCGCGTTCAAAATCCAGTTCTGCTTCAAGAACTCCCGCAGCACATCCTCTGGGCGGGGTGTATGGTTCGGGTACTTTTCCCGCAGCGGTGCGGCGGCACCATCCATAATGTAGGGCACACCCACAATGTCCAGCATCGACACATCGTTATAATTGTCACCAAAAGCCATCACATCGGCAAGGGCGATGTCCAGAGTCTTGCAGATGCTGCGCACACCGATGCCCTTGTTGGCAAAGGTGGTGTCGATCCAGTACGGCCCTGCCACAGCGCAGTTCGCCTCTTTCCATCGTGGGACAAACCGTTCCGTGTAAGATTCTACGCCTTCGTGCAGATACACCGATACTTTTGTGATCTCCTCCGGCACCTCGGAAGGGTCATGGATGATCTGATAGTTGTTCCCGATGAACTGAATACGCTTGAGCATTCCCAGACCCCGCTCCATCAGGTATGCAGTATTCTGGCCGGAAAGCATTACCTCGCCCTGCCCGTCGCTGCGGGTCCACAGGTCGTTGGCGATTTCTTCGGCCAGCGCGCGCGGCATCGGATTCTTGGCGATGCACTGTTCGTCCTTATAGATCACGCCGCCGTTTTCGCAGAGAAACACACAGCAGTCCGCCACCGGTGCAAAGAGCTTGCGCAGGCTGGTATACTGCCGACCAGATGCCGGGCAAAACAGAATGCCGCGCCGATGCAGCTCCCGTATCTGCTCAAAGATCTCGTCTTCCAGTTCCTTTTTGCCGTATTGCAGCAGCGTACCGTCAATGTCGCTGCAAATCAGTTTGATTGACATTTTCCGTCCTCATTTTTCAAGATAATTTTAGGCAATTCCCCGGCATCCAGAACACGGACGCCTTCGTCCATCAGCATCTTGGCAAAAACACCCTGTCCGGGAATCTTTGTCCCGGAAAACGTTCCGTCGTAGATTTCCTTCACGCCGCAGCTGGGACTGCGGGATTGCAGGATGGCAAGCTCCACCCCATTTTCTTTTGCGATAGCAAGGGCCTTGGCTGCGCCCGCTCGGAACTCCCGGTCCACATTGATGCCCTCTTTGTTCGTGACAACACCCTGCACGATTTCCGCCGGGCACCGCGGTGTGGGCAGGCCGCCCAAAACCTCCGGGCAGACCGGAACCACCTGATGCCCCCGCGCAAAATCACAGACCGCCTGATTGTAATTGTTTCCGCCGCTGTATTTGCAGTTTTCGCCCAGCAGGCAGGCGCTGACCAGAATCTTCATTGTTGCGCGCTCCGTTTTTTCAGATACTGAATCTTTTACCTATTCTACCACGCTTTTGGGCATTGAAAAAGAGGATTTTGCTTTTCCTATCCCCATACCGGGAGGTCCGCCGTAATCTTTTCTAATTCCTGTGCAAGAAACGTCAGTCTTTCCCTCAGATGGTTATTATGCGGTGCATCTCCGTTCAGCAGATAGTCCGTTCTGACATTCAGGCAGGACGAAAGATCCTGCAGAGCAGCAGCGGCTTCCCGTTCAACTTTTGCAAGATGGTTCGCACTAACGTTCAGCATTATACTCAGCTGTTCCTGTGTAATCCCCTTCTTTTTCCGCAAATTGCGGATTCAAATTCGACTTTATTTCACAAAAGCGAATTTGCTCATAAATTACCACAGAGTATTTTTTTCGGCGGAACGTGACAAATTCACACAACAAACTCACAAGAATGAATATCTGCACTCGAATTACACATATTTCACTATAAACTTGTTTCAAAAACATCAATATGTCTTAGTTTGCAGCGCAACCATATCAAATTTTCTACGTTTTTCGCAGGTCTCATTTTCACGATTCCACGCAAAAAATTGAACGCTGTCAGCGTTTAGCAAACGCATATAGTGTGCCCACTCATTTTATCCATCCCATTTATACACAGTTCCGAACCAAAAGAACCGCATAAAGTTCTCATCAAAAAACAGGGAGTGACATCAAATCACTCCCCGTTTGCATTGATTGTATCAGAGTTTCGTCATCCAAAGCCCATGCAGATTGCAGTATGCGTAAACGGCCACCGGCTTTTCACTTCCCAGTTCAAAAACAGCTTTGGGCGCCTGCCCCGGATTCAGATAGCGGATCTGTCCGCCGTTCTCAGTCTCCACAAAAATCCACTGAATATAGTGAACATCCGCCATGGGGTGCTCCACCGCGCCCACTGTGACCGTGAGACGACTACCGGAAAGCTCTGCCACCGGCAGATGCTTCTCGCCGCTGGCTTCCACCGTATTGGGAACCAGCTCTTTCATTTTCTCCCCGCAGCAGACCAGCGGAACGCCTGCGTTACGGATGGTAGTGACGAGGTTGCCACAGTGATTGCAGATGTAAAACTTTGCCTTCATATCGAAATCCTCCATTGGAATGTTGTCGGTGTGTTTCTTGTGTCTATATGATAACATTTCCTATTTATGATTTCTGTAACTGAATCACGCAAAGCGTTTTTGGGCTCACTTGCAATAAATCTCAATGGCTTTCTGCGCAAATTCTGCGGCACCGGCACCGCCGGCAGCATTGATGTTTTCCGTAAATGCTCCGCCTGCCCCATACATCTGCCCCAGCTGATTCAGGATTACCTTGGAACAGTTATAGTAGTGCTCTGTGATAAACTCCTGCAGCTTCTTCACCTGTGCCTGCACTTCAGAGTCCGCCGGGTCTTTGCTCTGCATCCCGCCGAATGCCACCACGATGTCCATCAGTTGACTGCTCATGTCCTTGACCTCTTTCTCGGTCTTATGGGCAGTTTTTTCCTCAAACTCTTTGTATTCCGGCGTTTCGCCCCATTCCTTTTTGGCCTGCTCGGTATACTTCTTGATCTTCTGCGTATCAAATGCGGTAAATTCCATAACTATTCCTCCTGTGGATCGAATTTTCTGCGCAAGGCCGATCAGATCTTCAAGATGCTGCTTTTTCAATGTCAGAAGTGTGATCTGCTGTTCCAGTGCTTTCTGCCGGTCAAAAGCAGGATTCTCCACGATTTTCTGGATGTCCTTCAGCGGAAATTCCAGTTCCCGGAACAATAAGATCTGCTGCAAACGTTCCAGCGCGGCATCGTCATACAGCCGATAGCCTGCTTCGGTACGGCCCGCCGCGCGCAGCAGACCGATTTTATCGTAATATTGCAGGGTCCGGATGCTCACTCCGGTCCGCTTGCTCACTTCGTTCACTGTCATCATCTTGCTGTCCTCCCTTGCGACAGCCACAGTATACGCTATGACGCTGCGTCAGGGTCAAGAGGTTTTCTGAAAAATTTTTCAGCCTTCCCTCTGCTCCACGATTTCCAAGCTGTCATGCCCCACACGGCAGAGCAGAAACAGCACCCGCACACCTGCGGCCTTTGCTTCGGCCAGTGCCGTACCAAACTCCGGCTGTGTGCTGACATTTGGCCGCACCTCGGTGATGCCTTCCATCTGAATCACGAAAGCCACTGCGCACCGATACCCTGCCTGCTGTGCCTGCGCCAGCTCGTGCAGGTGCTTCACGCCGCGCTCGGTAGGTGCATCCGGGAAATAGCCGATACCGTCCACTTCCAGTGTGCAGCCTTTGACTTCCATCAGATACTTTTGCTCGCCCTTTTCCATATAAAAGTCGATGCGGGACTTCCCATAGGTGAATTCCGGCTTGATATAGTCGTAGCCCTGTTTTGCAAGCCACTCCCCTACCACCTTATTGGGTGCCTGACTGTCCATATTGACCCAGCCGAGGCCCTGCTTGTGTACCGCCACAAGGTCGTATTTTGTTTTGCGTTTCGGGTTGTCCGACACTTCCAGCCGCACCGCAGTACCGGGCAACAGCAGTTCCCTGCACCGCCCGGTGTTCTTGACATGGACGGTTTCCACTGCTCCATTCACTTCCACATGGGCAATAAAGCGGTTGGGACGGTCAACAAAAATGCCGTCTGCGATTTCTCTGTATTTCAATCTTTACTCCATTTTCAGTACAGGATTCGGGAGCCATGCCCATCCTGTTTACCAAGATACAGTTCCACGACCATCCTGCCGCTTTCACTGTTGCAGAGTTCTTGCCTGATACACCCGCTCCGTCCGGGCATCGAAGCAGCAGAAAATCACCTGCATGGCGTAATCCGCGTGATCTTCCAGCCACTGTGCCACTGTTTTGACTGCAATCGCTGTGGCATCCTCCAGCGGGTAGCCATACACGCCGGTCGAAATTGCCGGGAACGCAATGCTATGGACATCATGCTCTTTGGCAAGGTTCAGCGAATTGCGGTAGCAGTCCGCCAGCTGCGCGGCATCCTCTGCTGTGCCGGAATAAATCGGGCCTACCGTATGAATGATATACTTTGCTCTCAACCGGTAGCCCTTGGTGATTTTTGCTTCTCCGGTGCGGCAGCCGTGCAGCGTACGACACTCCGCCAACAATTCCGGTCCTGCTGCCCGGTGGATGGCACCATCTACACCGCCGCCACCCAGCAGACTGCGATTGGCCGCATTCGCGATGCCGTCACAGTCCAGTTTGGTAATATCACCCTGCACCACTTGAATCTGATTTTTTACTTTTTCAGAAATCATTGTAAACACCTCACTTTTTGAGCAGCTCCAGCGCCTTGTCCATGGGCACACAATCGGCATAGCGGTCCGGCCAGAGGAATTCATTGTAATAGTGGTAGCTCTGCTCCCCTGTCATGTACTCGTTGTCCTGCGTGGAATTTGCATAGGCTGGAACGATCATGTGCAGGCCATGCTCAAAGCCCGCCTCCACCGTTGCATTGATGCAGAAGTCGGTCATGATGCCGCAGACCATCACATCTTTTTCGCCCTTTTCCGTCAGATATTCCAGCAGACCGCTTTCTTTTTTGAACGCACTGCATACAGTCTTGACGAACCGTTTTTCAGTCAGCAGCGGCGCAAACCCGGAATAGACCTCGAATTCATCGTCCCCGATGGAGAAACCGGTGCCGGGCCCATCGTCATGCTGGACATAGACGACCTCGATTCCCTGTTCGCGGGCAGTCCGGATCAATTCCCTGATGTTGCTGACAAACTTTTCAAACGCATACAGGCGTTCATCCACGATACCTTTCTGTGTATCCACAACCAGTAAAACCATGTGTAAGCCCTCCTGTTTTTCTTTGATTTCATGCTACCATAGACCGCCGTTTTCTACAAGCAGATTCGAAAAATTTACTTCTTCCAAAGCCTGTCTGATGGGTTTGTTATGGCTCCCCATCGCCGCAGCAGTCCACAGGCGGTTTTGAAAGATAAATCTCCTTCATTTTCATTTTCTGCTTAACGGCAGCAATAAAAAAGACCCCCGCAGCGTATGATTTGACGCCGCGGGGTTTCTCAATTGTTCGGTTTGTATTGCAGCACCTTCTGGGAGAACGTCCGATCGAAGAACTGGATGAAGGGTCCAAGGCAGAACGCACAGATCAAGGTGCCAAGGCCCACAAGGCCACCCAGCAGCCAGCACAGCAGGGCGCTGAGCGCATCGGTGAAGATGCGGCACCCGAAGTACGGGCAGGGTGTGTAGTCCCGCAGACCGAGGGAAAGGTAATCGTAGGGCGCGATGCCGAGGTCGGCGGTCTGGTAGAGCGAAGCGCCCAGCGCCGTGACCAGCACCGCCGCGATGACCCACGCCAACTGCACCGCCAGCGACGGCGCGTCGCCGAAGTGGGCGTGAATGGGGTCATAGAACGCCGTGACGATGTACCCGATGCAGATGCCGTTGACGAAGGTGCCAAGGCCGATGTACTTGCGCCCGAACCAGAATTCCAGCAGGAAAAACAGGATGTTCGTGCACAGGTTCTGGGTGCCCAGCGAGATGCCGAGCAGCTCCGCCAGCCGCATGTTCAGGGCGCTGATGGAGTCGTTGCCGAGGTGGGACTGCTTGAAAAGCGCAATGCCAAGGGCGATGATGACGATGCCCGCCACCATGCCCACCACCCGCCGGGCAGTCGGTTTGCGCAATGCGGTGCCGTTCATAGGGGATTCTCCTTTAGCGTTTCTTTTCCCCTATTATACGCCTACTTTGGGCGGGAGACAAACTATTTATGGAAAGATACAACGATATACGGGGGATCCGCCTTATCCCTTTAATCTCACCTCAATCCGTTCTTTCTCCAGCCCCTCCCCGATCACGATGAGCACTTCCTGCCCCTTGGGGATAGCGTTTGCCGTCAGGCCGTCGGCGGTGGCGTTCAGCTCCACCCAGCCGTTCTCGTCCTGTACGAAGCCTTTCGCCCGCAGCACATGGCCGCACGCGGGGTCGGTGAAGAGGGCCGGGATATTCTGTTCGAGCTGCTGGCACGAGAGGCCCAGCTCCAAAAAGTAGGCCGAACCAAAGGCCCTATGCGGTTGGCGTTACCCGCTTCTAATTATAGCAAAAGGAGGTTCTTTTTCTACCGTTTCGACGCTACGGCTCTTTTCTTCCACAAGCATAGCTTGTGGTTTTCTCTATGAATAAGAGCGGGGCCTTGCAAAGGGCTCCGCTCTTGTTGTCTAAGAAAGTATTGCCATTTCGAGACAGAAAGAATATACTTATATTAAATGATAAATATATACCGGTTTACAATGCATATAGCGGTCAGACAGAAACCATGCAGGCAAAATGGGCTAACCTGAAAAAAATGGAAGAAGAAACATTTGCAAAGATTATTATAGGAAAAGCAGATATCAGCGAATTTGATACTTTTGTTGAAAACTGGAAGAATCAGGGTGGTGACCAGATTCTCAAAGAGATTAACGAAGAATTAAATAATAGCTCTGGTAATTGATTATAGGCAGTATGAATCATAAGTATTTATGATGGAGCGAGGAGAAAAGAGATATGAAGGATTTTGAAAATGATTTGATTTATTATCCTAATCCGGACCCGGTCAAGGAACCGAGATTTATTTTAAAATCTGTAGATGAATTGGAAAAATCAACAAAATACAGTGTTACCTGCAATGGAACAGAGCGTGTGGTATACCATACAGATTCGTTTGACTATGTTGTAGTAGTAGATAACGAAGCGTATGATCTGGAGATTTCAATCCATACACCATATGAAAAACTTGAAATCCGTCCGTCCAGCTTTGGCATAGTTCCTTTTGTAAAAGGAGAAACAGTCCATATCCATCTTGATGAACCGAGAAAGTTTACTGTAGAGACAGATGGTGGTCTTCATGATGCATTGTTTGTGCTTTGCTCGCACAGGATTGAGAAGCCGGCAGATACCACCATCTGCTTTGAAAAGGGCAAGGTATATAATGTAGGAGTTCTTACCTTAAAGTCCAATGATACGGTTTACATAGAGGAAGGTGCTGTTGTATCAGGTTGTGTATACGCAGACCATTGTGACAATATTTCCATTGTAGGAAACGGAATTATCAACGGAGCCTGCTGGCATCTGCCGGACAGTAATGCAGACCGTTTCTTTATCTATGCCAAGTGGTGTAATAATGTACTCTTAAAAGGCTTTACTGCTGTAGACGGTCCTTCCTGGCATGTAGTTCCTGCGGCGTGTGACCATGTTGTGATTGATGATATGAATATTATGTCGAGGATTGTAACGGGAGACGGTATTGATATTACGAGCAGCCAGGACGTAGAGGTAAAAAATTGCTTTATCCGTTCCACAGACGACAGTATCTGCATCAAATCCCAAAGATTGTTTGAAGATCCGTCAACGGTACGTGACGTAACAAAAGTGCGTGTTCACAATAACGTGATCTGGAATGCAGAACCCGGTAATGCCATAGAGCTTGGTTATGCCCTCCAGAGCGAAATCCACGACCTAGTATTTGAGGATTGTGATATTATACACTGCCAGTATGAAGGAAACATGGGTGGTGCGGCGCTTTCCATCCATCAGGCAGATGGCGGCCATGTTCATGATATACATTATAAAAATATCAGAGTAGAGCAGGCAGAACAGAAACTGTTCGATATTAAGGTTCTGCTTTGCAGATATACGGAACAGCTTGCCAAAGGAGAGATTAATGATATCTATTTTGATAATATCCAGGTGCTGAACGGAGATATCCCGGTCTCCATGATCCGGGGGTATCAGACACCGACAGAAGAAGTACGTGTCCATGATGTCCATTTTGATAACATTACTTTTATGGGGAATAAGTGTGAAACTTGGCAGGATATGCGGCTTGTTACAGAACTGGCAAATGACATTTATGTCAATGGTGCCAGAATATGCAGACAGATGAAATTCTGAGAATATCACCATATAGAGATGGTTTTATTACTTGCAGCAAGGAGGGTATTTATGGAACAAAGCAGCATGCTTTTCCAAAAAGACGGAAAAAATTATTTACAGCTGGACTGTGAAAATGCAAAAGAGCTTTCTATGAAATGATATGTACCCGGTTTTCTGGACACCGGTTCAAAATTGAATAATTAAGCTTCCATCATGGATGCTTCCCTGAATTTAGAGGGAGGCATCCATTTTGTTTTCGCTTGGATCCTGCTGTTATTGTAATAGTCGATATAATCAGCAATAGCTTTGGAGAATACTTCAAAGGAAGGATAATCTTTCTCAAAACCATAGAACATTTCATTTTTCAATATGGTCTGCATTCAGCTTCATGAATCGGCTGCGCACGACCTCCGCAGGCTTGTCGTCCCCTGCCACCCGCAGCAGCTTGCGTTTGGTGGAACAGGTGTCCACAAGCAAGTCCACGATCTGGTAGATGGTGTCCTCATCGTCCGGGCAGACCCGGAGCAGCAAGTCCACCTCCAACGATTGCATAAAATACGCTTCCAGCCGTGTGCGCTCATCCAGTTCGCTCTCCGCGTCGGAAGAGAAAGGATCAGGTTCACTTTCCTCGGTTTTATTCCACTCAGTCTTATTTCTTCGTTGTTTTGCCGCATCCTGTTCCCCGGAATCAGCGTTCCCAGAATCGTTCTTTCCACGATTGCGGCATCGTGGGTCTGCAAAGTTTTTGACGTAAATCAGATTGGGTTTTCCCAGCCCGCGCCGTTTGCGCTCAATCAGTCCAAACTTTTCCAATTCCCGGAACAGTTTGGTTGCCTTGTTGTCTGCGCAGCCCAGTGCATCCATCACTTCCTGCACAGGAAAAATGATATACACCCTTCCCTGCTCATCCAGCCATCCGTTTTTCACCGACAGCCCCATGCGGTCCAGCAGGATGCCGTACAGCGTTTTGGCATCGGTGGACAGGTCCTTGAATTTTATGTCCCGGAATAAAATTTGGGGCACCCGGAAATACGAGAACATCTCGCCCGACTGCCCATAGAAATAGTCAAACATCCTGACTTCCTCGCTTGTTCTGCCTTGTCACATCCTTGACACCTCCGTTCGTAGTATGATGAAATATGTATGACTATCGTTATTTTTCTTTACAAAGATGGCCTGCCATGCTACAATAGCCGCATCTACGGCCACCGGACAACAGGAAAGGAGTATCTTATGGCCAAAACTGCCGACACCATTGCCATCTATTCCCGCAAATCCCGCTACACCGGCAAGGGCGAAAGTATCGGAAATCAGATTGACCTCTGCCGCGAATATATCCACACTCACTACGGCGATGCCGCCGCGGAACATGCCGTTGTCTTTGAGGACGAGGGCTTTTCCGGCGGCAACCTGAACCGCCCGGATTTCAAAAAGATGATGACTGCGGCCAAGGACCGGAAATTCAAGGCCATTGTGGTCTACCGTCTGGACCGCATCAGCCGCAACATCAGCGACTTTTCCAGTCTGATTGAAGAACTGGGACGGCTGGGCATCAAAACAAAAACCGGGCGTTCGTTCACCCGGTTTTCCATCAAGTTTATTTTGCAGAATCCTGTCTATCTGATTGCAGACAAGGACGCCTATCAGTATTTTGTGGACAATGAGGCAGAACTGTTCGCCCCGGAGTCCGGAAAAAAGGCAAGCCCTCCTTCATAAATTACAGTAACCGTTTATGATACTATGGGGAGGGGTCGGCATGTTTTTATCTCTTCTGCAATTTTTTGCCACAAAGTTTCTGGTTCTGGCGCTTCATCTGGAAAGCGGCAGCTTTCCGCGGCCCCTCTCTGCCCGGGAGGAAACCGAAGCCTTTTCCGCACTGCGTGCCGGTGACCCTGCCGCACGGGAAAAACTGATCCGGCACAATCTGCGTCTGGTGGCACACATCGTAAAAAAATACTACGCCCTGCCCGGCGATCAGGACGACCTTATTTCCATCGGCACCATCGGCCTGATGAAAGCAGTGGATACTTTCGACTCTGACCGTCGGGCACGCTTTTCCACCTACGCCAGCCGGTGCATTGAAAATGAGATCCGGATGCAGTTCCGCCGGAACCGCAAAACCGGCGGGACCGTCTCGCTGCAGGAAGCGTTGGAATCAGATGGTGACTCTGCGCTGACGCTGGCCGATGTGCTGCAGGACAGCTTCTGCATGGAGGACACCTGCGAAACGCAGGACGATATCCGCCGGATGCGGCAGCTGCTGGACGGCCTGCCCGCCAGGGAGCGACAGATCATTCTGCTGCGGTATGGTCTTTCCGGCCAGCCGCCGCTGACCCAGCTGGAAACTGCAAAACTGCTGGACATCAGCCGCAGCTATGTTTCCCGTCTGGAAACTCATGCGCTGGAACTTCTGCGCCAGCGGTGGGATGTTCCGAGCACAAAAACAGCGCAGAGGTGAACGGTGTGCTCACCCCTGCGCCATGCAGTCAGCCATCCAGAATTTTCAACTGCAGTTCGTCCAATTGTTCAAAAGTATACAGTCGATTCAGCGCTTCCACCAGCTCCTTTTTGGAAAGACGCGGCGGCAGGCCCAGCGCGTTCAGAAGCTTTGCCTTGCGCTCAGCGCTGCCCGGCCTGCCGGAAAGCCCCCACTCGTAGAGGTCGGTATAGGTGATCTGCCGTCCTTCCGGGCGGGCCGCTGTGGCACCCGCCTCAGCGCCAAGGGCATCCCGCAGCGCCTGTAGAACAATGGCATCGTCCACGCCCTCGACCCCCAGCAGGCCCTCCTTGCCGGGCTGCTCCTTGCGCTTTTCCTTGCCGTGGATCGCGGGCACGTAAGCCTGAACCACATTCTTTTCTCCCACCAGATTGGTGATGTAGGTGCGGATGCGGAAGCCTGCCGCGTCCGAATCCGTCAGCAGGATCAGGCCGTTTTTCTGCGCCAGCGCTTTGAACAGCTGCTGGCGCTTTTTGTCGCTGTAAATGCCAAAGCCGTCGGTCAGCAGGATCATGGCATCGGTCAGATGGGAAAGCCGGGCCGCATCGTATTTGCCTTCCACAATGAGCACCCGGCTGGTATGGATCATTTCGTTTTCCTTCATCGTCCGCTCCCCGCCAATGCCAACCGACACAGCGCTGTTTCCAGCAGGATCTGGTCATCGGTAGGCTGGCTTTTCAGGCTCTGGTCCAGTTCCAGCAGCACCTGCATACAGTTTTCGATCTGGCCCAGCGTGTAATGCGAGGCTGTTTCGGCCGACCGCTTGAGCCGGTAATCACTGCCCTTATAGCCAAAATCCTTGAATACCGTGCTGTAATTTTTCCGTTTTGCTGCCCCCAGCTTGACCCGGTACAGATCCACATAGCTGCCGATCATGGCCGCTGTAATGGCAATGGGCTCCTGCTGCAGGCGCAGCAAAGTCTGCAGCTTTTTGCAGGCACCTGTGGCGTTTTTGGCCGTGATCATGCGGATCATCTCGAACACGTCTGCTTCCAGACTGACCGTGCCCATTTCCGCCACCATCGCTGCCGTGACCGTCTGATACCCGGACAATGCACAGAGCTTGTCCACCTCATTTTCCAAAAGGAACGGATCCTCGCCGCAGCGCTCCAGCAGCGCCGCCGCTGCGCCGTCCGGCAGGGTGGTTTTCTGCTCCTTTGCGCGATCGATCATCATCATTTTCAGTTCAAAGGGCTTGGGCTTAGCCAATTCTTCGGTGTAGCCAAGCGCCTTGCACTGCGCGATCAGCTTCTGTGCGCGCTTGCCTGTTTTGAGCTTGCTGCGCTCCAGTTCAAACACGCTGCCCAGCACCACCACAGCATTTTCCAGACTGGAAAGGGTGCTGTTCAACTCTTCCAGATCCTTGTCACTGTAAGCTGCAGGGTCGATCTCCGGCAGCACCACCACACGCCGGGTACCAAAAAATGAGATGGTGCCCGCCGCCATGATGAGCTGTTCGATCTCCGGCGCAGCTCCATCCAGAACCGTGGCGTCCTCGTCGCTGTCTGCGGTCAGGATGCGGGTGGCCGCTGCCACGGCCTGCCGCACCAGATACCGTTCACTGGAATAAAAATAGTAGACCGGACACTCCTTGTCCGCCAACTGCCGGAGTTTTGTCTCGGTCGCCATGCAGGCACCTCCCTTCTCTTATGGTGTTGTTCTATTGTACCACACTCTGCCCGGATTGCAAAGCATCACTCCGTTTTCAGCCCGCCGTGCCGCCGTAGGCTGATGGATGCCGCCAGTTCTTTTCTGTTGTCCATCCAGTCATAGCTGCGCAGGGCCAGAACATTTTTATACTGCACAGCATCCGGCTTTGCAGGGGATGCCAGCAGCCACTGCACTGTGACCTGTTTTGCCAGTTCTACAGTTCCATTGACCACGGCAAACTGCCGGTTGCCCACAGTCAGCCGCACAAGACAGCCATTCCGGGTGCGCAGCATTTCCACCAGAGCCGGTGTGCACCGCAGCTTTTGTGCTGTGTTCACCGCCATTTCTGCTGCCGGAAGTGTCCGCTCTGCTTCCAGTGTACAGGCCGTTTTAGGGTTTGTGCGCAGGTCTGCCACAAGCTCCACAGTCTGCACGCCCCGCCGGGCAAGCTGGTTTTCCACTGCGTTCTGGGCAGAAGCTCCGCCCCGGAACAGCACCACGGCGGTATCGTTCTGGGTGACGACCACTGCCGGCGCGTTGGCGCTGCCTACAAGGTCGATGTGCACCACATCCCGGCTGAGAGCATTGCCCAGCCCGATGGAAACAGCTGCCGCCAGCAGGATGCATGGCCCTGCCACCCGCAGCCGTACCCGCCAGTGGAACGCCAGCCAGCACAACAGGATCAGCACCAGACACACGATGGCTGCATAGGCCGTATCGAAGTAGATTCCCGCGCCCGGTTTTGCAGAGATCCAGACGGCCCAGCGGTCGAGCAGGCCGGTCAACGCCGCAGACGCTGCGGACAGCACCCCATACAGCGGAGCAAGAGCGGGTGCCAGGCCGGCAAAGGCCGTGCCAAGGCCCAGCAGCATCATGGGCTGGATGAGCCACAGCACCGCCACACTGGATGCCACCGCATAAATGCTCACACTCAGCCCGCGCAGCACCAACACCGGGAATGTGGCCACCGAAGCACAAAACGAGATGCAAATGCTTTCCGCAAGGCCCCAAAGACGTTCCGGCAGTTTGAAATACCATGGGCGCTTCACCGGATTTTTCGCGTTTTTCCAGAACTGGCGGTACCACGCATCCCGGGCGCGGCGGATGCACACACCGCCTGCCACCGTGCCCACCACCGCCGCAAACGAAAGTTCAAAGCCGATATCGCACACTGCATAGCTGTTGCCTGCGGTCATAACGATACCTGCCACCGCCAGAGAGGTAAGGGTATCCGGCGGGCCGTACAACCACACACCCAGTGCACCGACCCAGACCGCCACTGCGGCGCGGCATACCGAGGGTGTGAAGCCGGTCACGCCCATCAGCAAAAAGGCCAGCAGACTTCGGAATACCGCCCGGCGTCTGCGCCTGCGGTAGCTCTGCTCCCACTCGTAGGGCAGGAGTGTGCTGAGGATATCACCGCACAAAATGGACACATGCATTCCGCTTACCACCAGCACATGGGCAAGACCCGCGCCCCGGTAGGCGCTGCGCATGGCCGAAGACAGATAACTCCGGTCGCCGGTCGTCATGGCAGCCAGCACACCGCCGGTCTTGCCGTCCATACGGCGGCGCAGCGACGCACTGAGCCTTTGCTGCAGGCGGTGGGTGCGGGCGCGGAAGCTGCCGCCTTCGCCCAGAACTGTAAGCTCCGGCCCGTCCTCGTCCATTTCCGCCTGCAGAGCGATGCCGTCCGCATACAGGCTGACCCGGCTGCCGGATGCCGGGGCCGACAGTATAAATCTTCCCTGCACCCTTTCCCCGGCTTTGCACTCCGGCAAAGCACTGCACTCCACCCGGAAGGATTCCGCGCTGCCGTTCACTTTCTCTACATGCAAAACCGCATCCACGATACCGGGATCGTAGGAATCCGCCGTGCTTTCCACCTCTGCAGTCAGCATCAGCGGACGGCCTGCATATTGCACACGGATGCGCTCCAGCCGGTTTGCCGTATGCAGCACCGATGCCATACCCACAACAGCACCCAGCAGGATGCAGAGCGCTGCTTTGCGGGCAGCATCAAAGATGCACAGCACCAGACAAACGGCAACAAAAAATGCCGCAAACGGCACAAAAAGTTCCGTTTGCGGCAAAAAAACGCACACTAACTCCACACCCAGCATTCCAGCGCAGAAAACGCAGAGCGGGCGTCGCATTGCAGCTTAGTGGAAGAACAGAGGCAGCGGCTCCAGGAAGATGATATCCTTGCGCTCAGCTGCATCGCCCTCGGCCAGAACAGCGGCCTGGCCCACAATGGTGCACTGGGTCTGCTCAGCCAGCGCGTCCAGAGCCTTGAGCGAACCGCCAGTGGAAATGACATCGTCCACCACCAGAACGCGCTTGCCGCTCATCTTGTCCAGCTCCTTGCGGTCGATGACCAGCTTCTGCTTGCCTGCGGTGGTAATGGACTGATCCTCCACCACCACGGGGTCGGTCATATACAGCTTTTCGCCTTTGCGTGCGCAGACGTAGGGCTTGCCGCTCTGGCGGCTCATCTCGTGTGCCAGAGGGATGCCCTTGGCCTCGGCGGTCAGCAGGATATCAAAATCCGGGCACTTCTTCAGCAGTTCAGCGGCAGCAGCCACGGTCAGCTCGGCATCACCCAGCATGATAAAAGCAGCAATGTCCATGTGGTCATTCACCTTGCAGATGGTCAGCTCACGGGTCAGGCCTGCAACGTGCAGAGTATAGGTCTCAGCCATAATTCAACGCTCCCTTTTTATTGGAATCAGACAGGCAGCTTTTCGCCGCCCAGAACATGGAAATGCAGATGTTTCACGGTCTGGCCTGCGTCCTCGCCAACATTGGAGATGACGCGGTAGCCGTTGTTCAGGCCCTGCTCTGCAGCCAGCTTTGCGATCACTGCAAAGATATGGCCCAGCAGTGCGCCGTCCTCTTCGGTCAGCGCAGCGGCAGAGACAATGTGCTTTTTGGGCACCACCAGAAAGTGCACCTTGGCCTGCGGGTTGATGTCGTAAAACGCCACCACCTGCTCGTCCTCGTACAGCTTCTTGGAGGGGATTTTCCCCTCCGCGATCATACAGAACAGACAATCTTCCATGGGAAACAACTCCTTCCTGATATTTTATAAACGTCCCCGCCCTCTCAGGCCGCTTTGCGTCCAGCTCTCCCAAAGAGAGAGCCCTTGGCAAAACCATAAACTTTGGCAGCGCGTCAGCGCTGACGGAGAGGGCGAACCCGTTTTCTTATTCGCCCAGAGCCTTCTTGACGATAGCGCCGACAGCAGCCAGAGCTTCGTCGATCTTGGTCTCATCCTTCAGGCCGGCCATTGCAAAGTCCGGCTTGCCGCCGCCCTTGCCGCCGGCAATGGCAGCGATCTCCTTGACCAGAGCACCGGCCTTCAGGCCCTTTTCCTGTGCCTGTTTGGTCACAGTGACAGCCATGGTGATCTTATCCTCAGCCTTGCCCACCAGAACCGCCACAGCGGGCTTCACAGCCTTGTCGCGGACGGTATCGCACATGCCGCGCAGGGTGTCGCCGGTGGTGCCGGTGAAGTATGCAGAAGCGATCTTCACGCCGCCGATCTCTTCGGCATTGTCAAACAGGCTGGTCACCTTGGAAGCGGCGACCTGTGCCTTGATCTCTTCCAGCTCCTTGGCCAGAGCCTTGTTCTCAGCCATCACGGCCTCGGCACGGACGGGCAGAGCGGTCACGTTGTTGGCCTTCAGGGTGTTTGCCACGGTATGCAGCATAGCCTCCTGCAGGTTTGCACGGATCAGCAGGTTGCGGCCGGTGACAGCCTCGATGCGGCGGATGCCCGCAGCAACGGAGGCCTCGCTCACGATCTTGAAGCCGCCGATCTGGGCGGTGTTCTTCACGTGGGTGCCGCCGCAGAACTCGGTAGACCAACCCTCGATGTCCACAACACGCACGACCTTGCCGTACTTTTCGCCGAACAGAGCCATTGCACCCAGCTTCTTGGCTTCCTCAATGGGCATTTCCCGGACGGTGACGTTCATGGACTCGTAGATCTTGTCGTTCACGATCTTCTGCACGCGGGCCAGCTCCTCGGGAGTGACAGCGCTGAAGTGGGTAAAGTCGAAGTGAGTGATCTCTGCATCCTGATAGGAGCCTGCCTGATGGACGTGGTCGCCCAGCACCTCGCGCAGAGCTGCCTGCAGCAGATGGGTGGCGGTGTGGTTGCGGGCAATGGCCATGCGGTATTCCTTATCCACCTGAGCGGTCAGATGGTCGCCCACCTTCACGATGCCGCTCTCCAGCACGCAGGTGTGGACGTAGTAGCCCTTGGGGGTCTTCTTCACATCCAGCACGCGCAGGCTGCAGTCGGCGCTGTTCAGCATGCCGTGGTCCGCAGCCTGACCGCCCATCTCAGCGTAGAAGGGAGTCTTATCCAGAACCACCAGCACGCCGTCCTTTGCTTCCTCATCGGTAGCAATGGCATCGGTCAGGGTCTCCTCGTCGCTCAGGGCCACCACAACACCGGTGTCGTTCAGGGTCTCGTAGCCGGTAAAGACGGTGGGTTCTGCATCCAGCGCACCGAACAGATCCTCGCTCCAGCCGGAGATGTTCTTCTTCAGGCGCTCTGCACGGGCACGCTCCTTCTGCTTGGTCATTTCGGCGTGGAAGCCTTCCTCGTCGATCTCAATGCCCTGCTCTGCAGCGATCTCCTTGGTCAGATCCAGCGGGAAGCCGAAGGTATCGTTCAGCTTGAACACGTCCAGGCCCTTCAGCAGATGCTCATGTGCCTTTTCCAGACCGTCGATCATGTTGTTCAGGATGTTCATGCCGGCATCAATGGTACGGGCAAAGTTTGCCTCCTCGGTGCCGATGACCTTCTTGATATAAGCATCGTGCTCGCGCAGCTCGGGGTATGCGCTCTCGCTGGACTGGATGACAGTCTCCACCAGCTCCACCAGGAACGGGCGGGTGATGCCCAGCATACGGCCATGGCGGGCAGCACGGCGCAGCAGGCGGCGCAGCACATAGCCACGGCCCTCGTTGGAAGGCAGGATGCCATCGGACACCATGAAGGTGCAGCTGCGGATGTGGTCGGTGATGACACGGATGGAGATATCGTCCTTGGCATTTTCGCCATAGGTCTTGTTTGCGATGTGCTCCACATGGTGCAGCACGCTCTGCACGGTGTCCACCTCGAACAGGTTGCCCACGTTCTGCATCACGCAGGCCAGACGCTCCAAGCCCATGCCGGTATCGATGTTGGGGCGTGCCAGACGCTCGTAGTGGCCCTTGCCGTCGGCATCGAACTGACTGAACACCAGATTCCAGATCTCCATATAGCGGTCGCAGTCGCAGCCCACGCCGCAGGTCGGCTTGCCGCAGCCGTACTCGGGGCCGCGGTCAAAGTAGATCTCGGAGC
>OBJF01000114.1_pt1 | contig 96046 bp, 164 predicted proteins | sample 1519091 | NCBI WGS metagenome assembly OBJF01 (sample SAMEA2452124, study PRJEB22498) | human gut metagenome | biome: human feces; feature: human gut; material: feces | place: Australia | collected 2012
TGGTGCGCTTCTATTTACTGCTACTAACGCATCCTCTAGTGTTAACAATAATGGTGACTGGAGTAATTCTGGTACAATAAACTTTGATGCCTCACGTTCAGTAGGTGCAGAGCGCACAGGCAATGAAGTAAAACCAAAAACGGCATATGTATTATACTATATACAAGCATTTAGTACCATTATTAATTCTGGAACATTAGATATTAATGATTTAGCAGAAGATGTAAGTCAGTTAAATATAAATCATCAAATTAAATCATTTACAGATTTAGTCCAAATTGGCTTAACTAATGGAATTGAGCAATTACAGGATATTGGTAAAGCTTTGCCTGATAATTCTCAAATAACTTATCGAGTTTGGGAGAAAGATAACCATAATCATATCATTTATCCCAGTGTAAGTGGAATATTCACGATGGAAAAATCATTAACATTTTGTAGATGTTTTTTTAATAGTATAACTCCTAATAAACAATGGCAATCAGCTTTTGATTATCGTGACGAATTTTATAATGAACCTACTTGGGAATTGTTAGAAAAAAATAATAAATTGAGTATGCCGTCTAATAACAAGATAATTATTAATTTAAGTCAACAAAATCAAGCTTGGACAGCACCCAGTGATGGTTGGGTATGGGCGATTAAAGTTGTTGATGGAAATACAGTAGGTTCTTGGTGTAGATGCTTTAACAATTCTGACCCAAAACAAGCAACATTTGGTACTGTATTTTATAGTGATTATGGAACCTATGGAAGTAATGACTTGTGTGGATATATACCTGTCGCTAAAGGAACAACACTGTATTTTAGTTGGAACCAAAACGCTAAGATTTATTTCATCCCAGCTTTAAATGCTAATATGCCTGTTTATTTTGAGGATGTAAGAATTTATTTTAAAGCTGTAGATTCAAATAATAATATTATTAGTGGGGCTACTTTTAGGGTTTCTATAGCAGATGATAGTGGTGATATTATCATTCTTTCAGGAAAAACACTTAGTGATGGACGTTATTTAGTTCCACAAGATAAATGGTCGTCTTTAATTGGCTTAGATGATAGTCAACTAATCACATGTACTATGACTAAAGGAACTGCTACGGGCTCAGTAGAATATAGAGCTTCTTTCTTTAAAGAGAGTAAAATTTATGATTTACCAATAACTCTTATTGAAGGGGGGGGGCAGTTCATAATATAAACTTGCAAATACCAATCGGAGGAAATATTAAGAGTAATAAAAAAACAGCATATGCTGGTGATGCAATTATTTTAAGTGCTACACCTGATGTGGAAAGTATGTTTCTAAACTTTACGATTACTAATCTTATCACATCGGAGAGAAAAAGACTGATAGAGAATCCTGCCACTTATATTATGCCTGATAGTGATATCAGCGTAGAAGCAAATTTTGATATAATGATTCCAGACCCTGAAACGCCAATAGACCCAATACCACCATCACTACCACTGCAAGATATGGACTTATGGGTGACCACAGCCGCTGACGATGGCGGATATTATGGTACGTTTGATATAACTATTCCTGCTGGCGTAAATGTAATTTATGTTGGGGGCGGAATAAATGGCAATGAGAGCGGCGAGCCTTGCTATTGCAGTATGCAGTCAAGCACTAAATCATGGTTTAGTGCTAATGGAGAAAACAGCGTAGCCGCTACGAAGTATATTGGCGTTACACCTCTGAAAAAGTATCGTGTTACTGTTGATTATGGCAGTGAAATAAGTGGATACGGTGGCAGTGCATTCATAAGATATTCGAAGCGTATAAACGGTATAACACCTAACGTGCTAGATTACTAAAAGAAGGAGATAACTAATGTATTATAGATTAGATAGTAATGGAAACATTATAGATTGTAGTTTAGATTATTATAGTTTTGATTGTTTAGAAACTGATAGAACTATAATAAGAGATTTAAAAGGGCACTTAGTTTTTGAAGATGAAATTGACATGAACGCTTTAGAAAAAGAAAAAAAAGCACTAGAATTTGAAAATGATAGACAAAAATATCTTAGTATAGTTGAAAGTAGGCTACAAGAGTCTGATTATAAGTGTTTAAAATTCGTAGATGGTGCTTTAAGTGAAAGTGAGTATGCTTCTATTAGGGCAGAGCGTGAAAAATTAAGATTATGTTATAATGAATTAGAGGTTGTAAAAACTAAAACTAAATTAAAAGAATTGATAGCCGCTTACAATTTAAATAATTAGTAGGGGGTGTAAAAATGGCGTGTAGTGGAACAAAGAAAAAGAAGAAAATAAAAAAATAAGGAGGATACTTTATCTTGAAAATTGTAGATAAATTTTATATTCGGTGTGTTCGTTATTTTGCACAAGAAGAGTGTGAAGAAATGTGTTTACAGTTATTTCAATTAAGCGATGAAGTTTTTGCCTTATCAAATGAAGTAAATATAATGTTATTTGATTGTTTTGATTTAAAGAAATCGTATTTAAATCAAAGAGCGTTAAATTGTTTAAGGAAAGCGGAAATTTGTCCGTAAGAAATGGGGTTAATATGAAGGAATCTCTATATAAGATATTTAAATTAGTTTTTAAAAATCGTTATGATAAAGATGTGGTAAAACTAAAAGACGAAATTTATGAATTACGCAAAGAAAAGGTAGAAAAAGTTAGAGAATGCGAACAAGTTAGACGTGAATTAATGGGAGTTAAGAAAAGGATGTCAGCTTTAGATAATTCTAGATTAGAAGATGAAGTAAAGGTAAATGAATTAATAGCCCATTTAAAAGAATGCGAAGAACAAATAGAAGAATTAAATGAAAAAGTAAGGAATCTTCAAAGTAAAAATAAAGGCTTAACAACACAGATAAAAAACATGAAAGAAGGAAAATAATATGGGACTCTACACAAAACTAAAGAATGCGGCAAATAATTTCATAGAGGTTATGTGTAGAGGTTTGGAACGTCTACACTATCTGTAAGAACGGAGGGGTGTAGTGAACAGGGATTTTGAGACAGAATTAAGAGAAGATTTAGCAGTAATAAAAACAAAGCAACAAAGTAATTCAGAAAGTCTTGGAGTTTCTTTAGAAAAGACACAAACACAAGAAGTAGAATTAAAGACAGTAGAAAACAATATAAAGACAATTTTTAAGAGATTAGATGAGATGCGAGTAGAAGCAAAAGAAAATAAAATAGAACTTAATAAAGTTATAGATGACAAATGTTCTGATATATTTAGATTAGCAACATTTTTATCAGGAATAATAAGCATGTTTATAAGTATACTTGCGCTTATCTTAAAGTAACGAGGTTTTATAATGTTTGAGAAGCTAAAAAATATTATTAAATCAAAAATTCTTGTAAAGCCTAAAATTGCAGGCGGGAGTTTAAAGCTTCTCTATGTAATGATTGTTTTAATAATAACAACTGTTTTAGCTTATATATTTGCTTGGGCATATCAAGCAATATTTAAGGGTGTAATAGCATTATCTGATTTATTAGCTTTAACAAAAGTTTTATTCTCCCCAGAAGCGATTGCCGCTATATTCTTTTATGGAGCATCTATAATAGATAAAGACGGAGATGGGGAAAGTGATAAATTAGAAAAAGAAGTACAGAAGGAAGATAAAAAAGAAGGTGATTGCAATGTACGAAAGTAAACATTGGAGCGTAACAGAATGGGATTGTTGGCGTAGAAACAGTAATGAATATGCGTGGGACAATGAAAATGGGAAGTTATGTACAAATAATGAAAAAACAGCAAATTTATTTAAAATATTAGATATGTTGAGAGATTGGAATTCTAATTGGGTAGTCAATACAACAAAATATCACTCTGAGTATGGAACAACTTTTAAATCTGGATATAGGACTGTAGATGATGGAGTTAATGCGGCATGTGGTGGAGAATTAGGCAGTTATCACACAAAAGGATGTGCCGCAGATATACATATTTCTGGTCAGGATGATACTGATACGTCTTTAGCAGATACTGTTTTAGCGGCGGCAAAGGCGTGGGGTTTAGAAGACCAGTTAGGTATAGGTTACTATGGAGATTGGGTTCATATAGATACCAGAGGGGTAACTTCGAGATGGTAATAGGAGGAACTGCAAGAAAAGTCTTGTAGGAGAGAAATATGGTTAGTACAATTACAGTAGATAATTTTAAGTGTAAATGTTGTGGAGCAACGCCTAAAGTGAGTAAACGACTGTTAAAAATATTGAATGATATACAGACAAACGTTGGCTCTGAATTAACAATATTATCACCTACTTGTAAAGACCAAGAATTTAAAAAATTATTAAAAGCTTGTGTCATTTTAGTTCCTAAACTTTATACTGTGGATGATTTAGCGGACTTAGCGATACTGTATAACGCAGATGGTATAAGAAGGTTATATAAATATAAGGCAGTATATGTAGATGTTTTAGGAAATAAAATGGATTATTAATCCCTTACTTAGTAAGGGATTTTTTTATTGACAAAAATAAGATTATATGGTATAATAGATTTAACGAGGTGATATTAATGAAAATGTTGGCATTGAAAATTGATGTAGATTATCAAAGATTTAGTTTTATATTTGGAACTGATAAACTTTCTTATAAAGCTTCTCACAATCTTTGGAAAGAGCTTTCTGCTGGGGTATCAAAAAAGCGTTTAAATTTAATATCAGTCGAAGGTGTACTAGTTTATGAGTTTGAATACCATAATGAAAAGTATTGTTATTTTCCTAAGGTTTGGTTTGAAGAAGTTAGGTATTCTGATATTGAATGGGAATAAAATAATGCTTGACAAAAATAAGATTATATGGTATAATAGTATTTAAGATAGGAGATGGTTTAATGAGTTTATTAGGGGATATGTATAATTTAAAAACAGAGGAATATATTAAGACGAGAAAACAAACAGCAGAAGTTATTGAGACTTTAAGAGCATTAAGGGATACAAATACAAATCCTTTATATCATAAAGCAATGAATGAGGCTATTAGGGAAATTAAGCAAATTGGATTTGCAAGAAAAGGTAAAATTACAAACTGTTTTGGAAAGCTGTTTGAAGATGAAACCACAGAATATAGACGTAAACTCAGAGAAATTGAAACTGAGGATTCTATACGTACATTAGAGTCTATCTCTTGCAGACATTTTCAGGGTTTTTGATTAATAAAAATGGCTATTAAAGTTTTTATAAATAATTCTCAATTATTAAAAAATTTAACAGATATAGAAAAAGAACGAATAAAAAAAGATTTAACTTTTAAAAATCCTGAATATGAAAGTATTCTTAAATTCTCTAGATGGGGGAGTACTAAAGTTCCAGAATTTCTTTATTATTATAAAGAAATAGGGGATAGTTTAGAAGTCCCCAGAGGATATAAGATACCTTTTGATTATGAAGTCATAGAAGATGCCTCAATTAGTTTTAAAAATATAGAATATCCATTAGTACAAATTCAGCCTAGAAAAGTACAACAAGTAGCAATAGAGCATTTCACTGATAATACTGGAACACTTGTTATAAATACAGGGTTAGGTAAGTCAATAATTGGTTTGATGCTGGCAGGGAAGTTAAAAGAAAGGGCATTAATTATAGTTAATAAAGACGATTTAATAGATGGTTGGCAAAAAGATGCTTTGTTGTGCTATGGAGAAATAGAAATAGGTTTAGTAAAAGGCAAGGTTTTTAATATAGGAAAACAAATTACTTTAACTACGATACAAACTCTTTCTAGGCTAGGTGACGAAAAGCTCGATAAATTAAAAGAAAGTATATCAATGTTAATTTGTGATGAATGTCATAGGTGTTCTGCTAAGATATACAGTGTTCTGAATGGCTTCCCTGCCAGATATCGTTTAGGTTTAACAGCAACTAAAATGAGAAATGACGGATTAGCAGATGTATTAGATTTAATTTGTGGACATACATTGTATGAATACAAAGGGGAATTTGAAACTTCTGATATTATAGATACAAAAGACATTTTTGTAATAAAGAGAGAAAGCCAGTTGAAATGGAATCCAGTAATTGATTATTACTGGACGAAAAGCGGAGCAAAAGTAAAAGCATTAGCATATAAAGATAAAGTATTTGCACCACATACACCAGAATGGAAAGCTTTAATAACACAGTTATTAAGTACAAAAGAAGTTGATAGTTTACCTGTTAACTTACAGGAAGCTTATAAAATTGTATCAGAAGATTTAGCATTTAACAGATTAGTTGTTGATGATATTACAAAAGAATATAACTTAGGAAAATCTTGCATAGTATTTTGTAAAGAAAAAGAGCATATAAATTTATTATATGATATGTTGGTAAATAAGTGCCCAAGAATACAGAAATACTATGGAGATATGAAAGAAACAAAAGCAGAAATAAAAGAAAAAGCAGAAACAAAAGAAGCATTAATTACATTAGCTACTATTTCTATTAGTTGTGAAGGAACTAACGTAAAATCATGGGAGAGAGGATTTCTTGTATCTACAGTAGCAAACAAGAAAGATTTAATACAGATTTTAGGAAGGTTACGAAGAACTAAAGATGGTAAGACTAATGTATTTTTTTATGATTACAGACACCCTTTCATGGTAATTTTTAATAAACATGGTATAAAGAGGGATAAGTGGTATAGAGAAATAGGAATCACAAAAATTATTTAAAAATACTTGACAAAACTAAAAAAGTATGATATAATGTTAAGACTTAAAGAATGGATGATAAAATGGTTGAATGTAAAATTATAGACTTTTCAGAAGCAGAAATAGATGATTCACGCTTCAAAGAATTAGCTATGCAGTATGATATGTATAGAAAGACAAAGCTTGAAGCGGAAAAAAGAGTGAAAGAATTAAAAGAACAGCTAGATGCTTATGTAGAGTCTAATGGCAAAAGTGATTTAAATGGCAATAAGTATTTACCTTTTTTAGATAATAAATATCTAAAAAGAGAAGTAAGAAAAAGTTATGATGTAATACCTTATATGGCTGAAAGTATTTTGAGAGACTACGGTGTTTTAGATAAAGTATTAAAGTATGAAGCTTATTATGACATGGAAGCATTAGAACATCTTATTGCAGATGGAGTATTACCATTAGAGGTAGCAGAGAAAATGTTTAAAGAAAAATTAAGTTATTCAACTAAGATAGTAGATTTAAAGGATGTGAGCGAGGATGCCGAGAAAGAGGAAAGCTAAAAGAGGTAGACCCGCAGGGCAAATATTACAGGGAAAATTATTTAAAATAAATGGCAAGATACTACGATTATATACAAGAGCAAAATTAATAGAAGCTTTTAAATTGGCTGGTATTCCTAGAGGTTCATTAACTTTACGTAATTGGGAAAATACAGGCATTTTACCTCCTGCCCTAGTGAGAGTAAATAATATTTGTTATTACACACAGGAACAAATAAATGCTATTGTTAGAGTGGCTTTAGAGTGTGGAGTTAGGAGGGGTTTTCCTATTGAAAAGACTGGATTTTCTGAACGAGCAAAAATTGCTTTACAAAAAGTAAATGAAAGATTGTTTATGCCAGATAAAGAAATGGAGGAATAAAATGGAAACAATAAAAGTAGGTTTATCAAAAGGTGTAACATTGAATTTAGGTAATTATGAAAGTGCAAAATTTGATTGTTGGATGGAAGCAGAAGTATTAGAAAAAGAAAGAGATACAACATTAGATTTGTTTTCAGAACTTATTGATAATCGTTTAGAACAAGAAGCAAAGGAACTAGAACGTTCCATAGCAAAACGTAAATGATAGTAACAAAAGCGCAGGCAAAGAAGTTATTTGGTGGGGCAATAGTAACTTCTGATAAAAGTGGTATTATAAAGTCAACAGAAGATTACAGTAAGTTTAAATCTAATGATTGGATAAAATATTTTTCAGATAAAGCAAAAGAACATGGAGTAAAATATCAAGTTGTAAAATATAAAGATACCTCTGTAATAAAATCATTAATGGCTACATATCCAAGTAATGAAATAAAAAAGATAATTGATTTTCTTTGGGATTCAGACTATCGCTTTAAAGTTGGTGGTAGAGAAAAAACTTTTATGGAATATGGCATTTATTTAATGTCTAATGCTTGGTTAAGTAGTTATTATAATTTAGCAATAGCTTATACAGGAGAGAGTTTAACTCCCAAGCGGGGCTGGAAAGAGGAGACTAAGAATGGTGGGATAGAAATTGACATCTGATTTACCAACAAGAGAAGGAAAAATGCGGGAATATATAAGTAAGGAATCCTTGTATTTAATGGGGATACCTAGTGGATATCAGGGAAAATTTTTATCTGATTATCATTTTGCTGAACCTAAATTAAAGAGTATTATACAAGGTTATGTAACCAATCCTAGAGATATGTTAAATGATTGTGTTAATCTTTTATTTAGGGGGCAAAATGGAGCTGGAAAGAGCTTTTTAGCTTCTATTATTCTACAAGAGTTATATATTCGTTATTATTCAGGATATTTAACTACTTTTAATGAGATTATAAGAAAAACTTATAGTCAACAAGATGTAAGTTCCGTATATGATTCAGAATTTCTAGTAATAGATGAATTAGGAGCAGAAGTAGATACAGCAAAGGGAGCAGAAAAAGCTTTATTAGAAAATATATTAAAGATTAGAGATACAAAGGGATTGCCAACCATAATTTGTACTAATTTAAAATCAGAAGAGTTAACTAATAGATATGGTTATACTATTGATAGCATGTTAAATCTTTTTATTCAGGTTACATTTACTACTAATGATGGTAGAAGAGAAGCCTTTAGAAATAAAGATGCTATAAAGAAATTAAGACAGGGGGGATAAGATGGATTTAGAAAATGTAAAAAATGATTGTTGCATTAATTGCAGTTCTGTAGAAGTATTTGCATATGTAGAGCATGACCATTTACCTTTATGTAGAAATTGTTATAAATTATACGATAAAAATGAAATTAATGCTGGACAATTAAGGGAGAAAAGACGTGAAAAGAGGGCAGTTAACTAATCAATCTCTTCCAATTATCGCCTTTAATTTAGAGAGTTGTTTTTTTAATAATAAAACAACATTTGTTAACGAATTATTTAAAGATAAATATGAAATTTTGGGAATGCAGTATAATCCCCAATATTTAGATACTATTATGAAGATTTGGAAAAGCGGGAAATACTCAATTCATTTAGTAACTTATAAAGACCCTAAAGAGTGGAAAGAACTTGAAGGATTTTTATTTGAAAAGTATTTATATTTTAATAGTTTAGAATTTATTGAAGGTTTTAAAGAATTGAAGAGGTTTTGTGAATTAAAATATCTTTATTATGTAGATGATGGGGATAAATTATTTTTACCTAAGAACGCTGTTTCTATGCAAGAGTTTTTAGGGGTGATGAAATGAGTGTAGATTCTAATTTTATTTTAAAATTATTAGAAACTAAGGATTGGAAAACAGTAGCAGAAAAAAGAATATCAGCTAAGTTTTTTAATCCAGCTTATAAAAGAGTATTTAATTATATTTCAGACTTTAAAATTAAATATGGAGATATTCCTAGCACGGAATCATTAAAATCAAGATTTCCAGAACTTGATTTTAATGGAAGTGTAACAGAACCATTTGAATTTTATTGTGATGAGTTAAGAAATAAAGTTAAACACAATTTGTTAAGGGATACAATACTTTCTGTGCAAACAGATATAAACTCATTAAATACAGAAGAAGCAGTTAAGAAGTTACAGAAATTAATACAAAATATTGATTCTGAAATTGTTCTTAACGATACTTGTAAAATAGGTGAGAGAACAGAAGAACGCTTTGAGCAGTATAAAGAAAGGCAAAAAACAGGAGGCATTTCTGGAATGCCTATAGGCTTATTACCTATTGATAAACAAATAGGTGGCGTAAAAGAATTAGACCTTATAACTTTTTTAGGGTATACAGGGACTGGTAAATTAATATGGACTTAAAAGATAAGAAAATAGTAGGATTAGAGCTTTATAAAAGTGGGATGTCGTTAACAGAAATATCTAAGAAATTAAAAATTAGCAGAAAAACTATTACAAAGTATGTAAAAGAGAGTGGTATAAAGATAGAAAAAAACGTACATAAATATTTTATAAATTCAAGCTATTTTAAAGTTATTGATAGCGAAGCTAAAGCCTATTTTCTTGGATTATTTATGGCTGATGGATGTGTTATCAAAAGAAAATCTTATGTTTTTGAGGTTACCTTAAAAAGCGAAGATGCTTATATTTTAGAAGCATTTTTGCAGGATGCTAAAGGAACTTATTCAATAAAAGATAAAGTTGTTAAATATAAAAATAATAATGTTATTTATAAAAGATTAATTATTAGTGATTCAGAATTTTGTCGAAATTTAATTAAGCAAGGAGTAGTTCCTAATAAAAGCTTAATTGCTAATCCCCCACTTTTAGATGATAAATATAAAAGACATTTTATAAGAGGCTTATTAGATGGGGATGGGCATTATTCTAAATCACGAAGAAGAATAACATTAACTACTACTTATAATTTATTAAAGTATGTTTTACAAGCATTTAATGCTGATATTTCTTTAATACATCTCAAAAATAATATTGCTTATTTTGATATTTCTAAAAACTATTATTTAATTATCATCTATTTATATTTTAATGCACATTATTATATTAATAGAAAACGAGAGTCTATTTTTGCCGTCTTACATAGATACGGTAAAGATATGTAAGATTATGAGGGGGCAAAATCGGTGAAGGCTGTCAAATGCTAATACCGAGGTAACTGGATAATCCAGCACCGTAACGCATAGAGATTGGAATAATATCTCCACGAGTGTCCTCCACATACCGTACACTTTTGTGGAAGTGAAAATATATGCTATACTGGAATGGAATTGACCATTCGATGAAAATGAAGGAAACTTCCAGAGCTACAGATAAAAAGCTGTAGGTTAATAACAATTAGAAAACGTGGCTCCTGTGTATTATTGCTGTAGCAATGGCAAAAATGGGATATAAAGTTTTATTCCTAACAAAAGAAATGTTGCCATCTCAATTAATAGATAGAATTGATGCGATATGGTCGGGTATAAGTTATTCTCGTATTAAAGATGGTCAATTAGCACCACAAGAAGAAGAAAGGTATCATAAGTATCTTTTAGAAGAAGCTCCAAAATATAAAGATAAATTAATTGTTGAATTAATTGAAGGTGGTGTAATATCTTGTGGAAGTTCTATTGATTTACATAGACCTGATGTTTGTTTAATTGATGGTGGCTACTTAATGGCAGATGATTCTGAGGATGACGATTGGAGGGGCATTCTAGAAGTATGGCGAGGGTTTAAAGCATTAGCCAGAAACAGAAAGGTTCCAATTCTTTGTACTTCACAGTTAAAAGGAGAAACTGCAACATTAAGTAATATTTCTTATGTTAAGGCACTTGCCCAAGATTGTGATGCTGTTTATGGGTTAGAACAAGATAAAACAGATAAAGCGGAAAAAGAAATAAAAATAGTAACTTTAAAAGTACGTGATGGCGAATGGAAACCGCCTTTTAAAATGAGTTGGGATTTTACTGAAATGAAACATGATTTATTATATGTAGAAGAAGAGAAGAAGAGAACGCCAATAGCGGTAAAACAAATACAAAGGATTGAGTAGTATGAGAGTAGAAGAACTTTTAACTGTATGCGAAGTATTAAATATAAAGAATATTAAAGTAGTAGGCAATGATATTATGGCATCTTGTTGCTTTCATCGAGATACACGTCCTTCTTTTGGTTTAAATGCTGAAAAGGAATGTTACCATTGTTTTGGTTGTGGTGAAAGTGGGACAATAGTTGGTTTAATAGCAAAGTGTCTAAATATCTCTTATGCCGAAGCAAGAATAAAGCTTGATGAAATAATTGGAGAACAAGCGCAAAAGGTTGAAGAAGTTCCTTTACGAGAATATGAAGAAGTTCCTGAGCAGAAAGAAAGATTTGTTTTATCTAATTCTTCATTAGGGGCATTTCAAAGTGGGCAAATATTTCATAAATATTTTATTGACCGAGGATTTAGCCAAGAAGACCAGCAAAGATTTTTATTTGGCTGGGATGCACAAAAGAAACGAGTTACTATTCCAGTATTTTGGGAAGATGGCTCATTATGTGGTTTTATAGGGAGGGCAGTATTAAATGATAAAACGCCAGAATACGCAAATGTATATGGTAAAGCTCCTAAATACTATGTATATGACAATTTTCCACGTTCGGGAATTTTATTTCCCTTGAATTTGTTTAGACCTGTTAATGATTCTGTTATTTTAGTAGAGGGAGTATTAGATGCTTTGTGGTTACAAAAACACGGTTATGCTAATACTTTAGCTATGTTAACTTGCAGTATTTCAGAGGCTCAAATTTCACTTCTGAGGAGTTTTAATATCAAAAAGGTAATATTAGCCTTAGACGGAGATAAAGCTGGTCAGAGTGGCTGTAAACGCATATATGACCTATGTAAAGATGAGTTTATATTTAGTATTGTAAATTACCCTGAAAATTGTAAAGATGTTCAAGATATGAATAAAGAACAATTAGATTATATGTTTAATAATTTAGAGATGTATCCAAGATTAAAATTAAGAAAAATAGAATAGGAGAAAAAAGAATGGTAGCTTCAATTTTTAAAAGAGGATTTCAAGCAAGAACAGAGGTAGAAAAGACCACTAAAAAAGGTGGCTATATTAAAGATTATTTTTTAACAGTAAGAGATGCCGCAGATGCACCAGTTAGATTTTTAACTGATGAGCCAATTAGTTTTTGGAGCCATAATGTCCAAGAAGGTGGTAGATATAATAATTATGCTTGTACCTGTGAACCTGATTGTCCATTATGTCAAGCTGGTGTACCTAGAAGTTTTAAATCAGCTTATTTAGTTGTAGATGGTAGACAAGGTAGCTATATTAGTAAAAAGACAGGTGAAAAAGTAGAATTTGATAAAGCGGTTGCTGTTCTTTTAAGAGGAAATGATTGCGGTATTATTGAACGCAATAGACAGCGTTATGGGTTGTTAGATGCGCCTTATTATGCAACTCGCATGGGACAGAAACCTAGTATTTCTTATTTGTTTGACAAAGCAGGAGCAGAGATTTTTACAAAATATCCATATTTAGATAAAGACATCTTTGCTATTGGAGAGTTAAATGAAGCGGCTAAAGAAAAAATTCAGGAATTAATTCCTGATAAATATAGAGGACTTGATTATTACGAAATTATTGAAAAGAAATTCCCATTTTACGGTGTTGAAGACACCTCTTTTGATACAACAACACTTGTAGAACCTGAGCCTATTCGTCCAGCAGGGCTTAATAGAGTTTTGGTAAGGGAAGTGGATTAATGGATAAATGGTCTCAAAAAGCATTAGATTCTTGCATGAAGTATTGGCAGAAAATTTTAGGACTTAGTCATTGGGATATAGTTATCACATATGCAAATAATAGGGATATTGAATATTTACTGGGCTATCCAGCATTAGCAAGTATTTCTTCTAGCCCTTCTATGGAGAGGGCAATAATTCGGATAAACAGTAATCCTGAGCTTGACGAAGATGCTATTATAAATGGCAGTGATGATGTTGAGTGGAGTATACTTCACGAATTATTGCATCTTTATTACCTAGATTTATATATAAACAAAGAAGATAAAGCACAAACAGAATTGATAGAAAAAATTATCAATAAGACTTGTAAAGCATTATTGACTACAGGAAGGTTTAGAAATGGGCGCAATAGCAGATAGACAAACTTTAATTAATAAAATAGCAGAGCAAAATAATATTACTTCAACAGAGGCAAATAATATTATTAAGATGTTTTGTAAAGGCATGGAAGGGGTTTTAGAAGAATACACTGGATTAGTTTTGCCTAGATATTTTTCTTTAGTATCAAGACAGCAAGATATAAAAACTTCTTATAACATTCATACTAAGACTTTTCAAGATAGAAAACCTTTTAACAGGTTTGTTTTTAAGCCAAGTAAAAAATGGAAGAAGTTAATTAATAAGGAGTGATTATTTGTTTCATCAAAAATTCTTTAAATTAACTATTGTCAATAAAGAGAATGTTGATAGATTTTTTGAGGAATATGAACGAGCGAAACAAATTTTCTTTGACTTTGAAACTTCTGGATTAGATGTAAGGTATAAGGGGAAAGATTATGCAGTAGGATTAACAGTAGCCTTTGAAGATAGTGTCAGTAAGGAAGTATATTATATTCCTTTCAGGCACTATTTTGAAGGTAGCTATATTGGTTGTGGGAGACTTGATTACCGTAAAAACACTGCGGTTTTTGATGATGCCAAAAATTTTCCTGATTTTTTACCAGAAAAGTTTTCAGGAGAATACTATAATATGGATATTGTTGATTTTATGGAACGATTGAAGCCTTTAATGGAAAATGGTGGAAAAGAGTATATAGCCCATCATATTTCATTTGACTTACATTTATTTGCAAATGAAGGTGTAGATATAGTAAAAGTGTTTGAAACAAATACTTTTACTGATACACAAATAGCTGTACATACTTTAGATGAAGAACAAGAGAAGAATTTAGAAGCAGTAACTGAAACAATTTTCTCTGTAAAAAAATCTCATTTTAAAGATACTATTATGACAGTTACTAAAGAGGAAAAGAAACTTTTGGGATTAGCTTCTAATAGTAATGCTAGTTTTCAACACGTTCAGATTCCAATAGGAGCACAATATTCAGCAGAAGATGTATATTTTATGAAAGAAATGTATGAGCCAATTCTTAATGCATTGAGAGAAGATGGCGGTTACGAATATTTTAGAGAAGTACGAATGCCATATATGAAAGTTTTGTGGAAAATGGAACGTAATGGAATCAAAGTTGATATAGAAAAACTTGAAGGTATGATAAAATTAGCAGAAGAAAAATTGGAAGAATTAACATACAAAATATATGAAGTAGTAGGAGCTAAATTTAATATCAATAGTGGTCAACAACTGTTTGAAATATTATATGGTTTTAAAAAGAAATTAAAGGATAGAAAAACAGGGGAATATAGAGAATCTTTTAATGAGGATTTAGTAACATTAAATTTTGGTTTTCAGCCTATAGCATGGACTGATGGTGGAAAATCAAGAGATATAGCATTAAGAACACCAAAGACAGATAAAGATGCATTAAAGAAATTATTAAGACAAACTCCTAAAAGAGAAGATGGGCATAAATTAATTAAACTTCTACAAGATTATTTTAAATTAACAAAATTGTATACAGCATTTATGCTAGGTATAAAAGAAAAAATGTATTGTGATGGAAAAGTACATCCAAGCTTCAACCAAAATGGAACATCATCATTTAGGCTAAGTTGTTCTGAACCGAACTAAACAGATGGTTCGCTAGGCAAGAAATTCCTAGAAAAATTAACTGCTCTAACTCGGTGAAACTCCGCCAATAAAAGGACAATACCGAACTAAGTTAGTTAGTGATAACTAAAAAGTGTAACGACTAGAGAAAGTAGACTATATTAGTTGAAATCTCCACGAATGGGCAGAGCCTAAGTTATAAGGAGATAAGATGAACATTTATTATAATAACTCTTTAGTTAGAGATGTAAAATTCTTTAGAAACATCTCCTATATTTATGTTATTATTTATAAAGATAAAAGTGTTTATATTGGGCAATCTTTTGCAAAAGTAAAGGAAGATTTAACAGCATTAAAAGCACTATTAGAAACACGAAAAGAGTTTTATGGAGTTCCTTATGATATGGCTAAGATATAGTCTGAACTCCGTACAATGGTAAAGACGGAGAAGCGAGGATAAAGAGCCTCGTGATAACATAATTGACCAACAGCTTCCTAAGCCTTTAGAAGAGCCCAAAGAAGGTGAGGATAGAAGTTATTATGATTTTTGGATACAATTTGAGATAAGAAGTTTAATGATAGCTGATAATGAAGATGAAGTAATTGTTGCGGCAGATTATCATGCTCTGGAAAAGTTTTTAACAGCACATTTTTCAAAAGACCCATTGTTGATTAAAATGTTAAAAGAGAAACTTGACCCACATGGAACAGTAGCAACAATTATTTTTCCAGAATTAGCAGATGCAGACCCAAATTCAATTAAGAAATTAGCACCACATAAAAGAAATGTGGCTAAGACTGTAGGTTTCGCTGTAGATTATGGTGGTTCAAAAATAGCGGTAGCAAGAAATTTAGAAATAGATGAAAAGACCGCACAAGAATATATAGATAGGTATTTTGAAGGTTTTGCAGGGTTAAAAAAATACGATAGAGATTTAATTCAATTTGCTAGAAAGAATGGTTATATAGAAACACTATTTTCTGGGCATAAACGTCACTTGTGGGGGATAAATTCCCAAGATGGTAGAACACGTTCATACTATGAACGATTAGCGGTTAATTCAAAATCACAAGGGGCGGCGGCAGATTGCACAACATTAGCACAGATAGATGTGGATAATGATGTAGTATTAAAATCTATTGGTGCAAGACAAATACTTAATGTACACGATAAACTTTAGTCAAATAACTTGTCGTGTTTAAACTCTTCGATATGCTGGAACGCAAAAATACAGTATTACCAAAGAGTGACAATATACTGTATATCACGAAAGTGTGTAGCCAATCAGCAGGGAGGAAATGAGAGCATTTCACCCTCACAGACTAACAAAAGCATAGAATAGTAGGAACTGCACATTACTACTATTTGAGAAGTGAGTAGAGTACGGCTTTGTTGAGATACAAAGTGGGTTGACATCCTTAAATGGAAGCGGGGAGGCATAGTGCAGATGTATGATATAGTCGAGTGTGTTTTTAAGCATACGTTATGGAGATAGTCATGGTATGCCCTAAAAAGTTTGCAGAATTATGCAAGCAGAGATTAACTTTTCATATGGAAAATTGCTTACCAAGTAGGGGTATAAATTTAACAATTCCATTGGAAGCAGTAGGAGATATAGGTAGAACTTATAGTGAAGCAAAATAATGCTTGACAAAAATAAGATTATGTGGTATAATAAGGAGGTAAAGAATATGACAATTAAATTGGGCGGACAGGTGATAGATGATTTAGTTTACAGAGGAGATGTTTCTGTTCCTAAAAAACATTTAGGTGAATATGAAGAAGTTTTAAAACTTTTAGAAACTCAGGTAGGGATGCTTGAAGACATAAATAATCGGTTACAAAAGTGTGTTGTTGGGGAGACCATTTCAGTTGAAAGTGTAGCCCCAGAAGGTTTAGTGCCAAATGTTCTTGGTATACGTTTAAGTAGATTAGAGGATAAGTTAGGTGCTGTTATTAGAGATTACTCTGATTATGTTGATGTAATTGAAGAGAAACTAGGTAAGATGGCATTACAGGGGTGATACTTTGCCAGATTTAAAGCAATTAGTAAAGACTATAAATAAAGCGCATGGTAAGAACGCTATACGTTTAGGGGCAACTATTAAAGAGCAAATGTCCTATAAGATTTCAACAGGTAGTGTAGCTTTAGATTATGTAATTGGTGGTGGAATACCTTCTGGAAGATTAATAACTATTGCAGGAGCTTATTCTACTGGGAAATCGTTATTAGCTTATAAGATGATTGCTAATGTTCAAAAAATGAAAAAGAAACTTGTTACGGTTGATGGCGAAGATATAGAAATTGTAGCAGAAGATGGCGATATTCCTTTAACTTGTGCTTTGATACAAACGGAACAAGGTAGTCTCACAAAAGAATGGGCAATAGAAAATGGCATAGATTTAGAGTCACTTTTATTTTGTCAACCTGATGGAATGGAAGAAGCTTTAGATATAGCTATAGCCTTGCAGAGAGCAGGAGTAGAATTGATTGTTATTGATTCTTATGCCGCTCTACTACCAACTAAAGTATTAACTTCTGACTTTGATGAAAGTTATCAAATGGGAATCAAGCCTAAAATGCTAGGTGAGTATCATGGTAAATTTCAGTTGTTTAATAATGCATTAGAGCGAGAAGGAAAACTTCCTTCTACGGTTGTTGCAATTAATCAGTTGAGAGAGAAAATTGGCGTGATGTATGGAAGTTGAATTAAGATAAATCATAATTATCTGTTTCTTTTATTATGTATACAAGAAAAGACATTAATTTTGATTTTCATTTAGGATTCGGCATTTTAATAGAAGTTCAGGGATTTTATCATAATAATTCTGAACAAATTAAAATTGATGCAAGAAAAAAGGCATATGCAGAATCTTTGGGATATGTTGTAGTTTATATCAAGGAGTGTGATATAGATGAAGCAGATAAAATTATTTATGATTTATTAAGAGATTTGGGCTTCCCTGTAGGGCGACTTACAGTAAAAAACTGTGTGAACGCAGAAGCGGTGTCAGAAATGGCTAACGGTGAATAGGCAGAATACCGTGCCAAGCCTCATTAGAGGAAGGTGTAGAGACTATCGAAAACAGAAACATAATATGTATTGCTTATATTATGTGGGTAAGTGAGTAGAGTACGGCTTTGTTGAGATACAAAGTAGCTAAGGCTTTAAATGGAAGCGCACAGCACTCTTAGCAGGAGTTGAAGATATAGTCCAGAGGGGTTATCCCTTTGCCAGAGTATACAACAGGTGGCAGAAGCACTGGATTTACGAATACTTTAGAGATTAGATTACGTATGGGTGATACTATTGCAGTAGGCAGTGGAGAAACGAAAAGAATCGTAGGTAAGACAATCAAATTTAGAATCGAGAAAAATAAAGCTGGTGTTCCTTATGGAACAGGTGAGTATGATATTTATACAGACACTTGTGACTATATTCAAAGAGGAGACATAGATAACGAAAAAGCATTAATTATGATTGCAGTATTGTTAGGAATAGTTGAGCGCAGAGGTGGCTGGTATTACTATAATGGTGAGCAGTTATCACAGGGGCAAGATAATTTAATTAAATTATTGCGTTCTAACAGAGCTTTATTTGAAGAGATAAGGGAAAAGGTGTTAACATCAGATGAGCATATACAATAGAGGCTATAACTCTTTTTTATATGATATTCTGGTAAGGCGAGGGTATTATACAGCTTCTTGTCATAATTGTTGGTTTTATGATAAGGGCTGTATTAATACAGATGTTACAGAGTATGATTTAATTAAGGGTGAGAAAACATATTGTATCTTTTGGAAGCCACCACCAGTACAAGGGAATAGGTGATAAAAAGCATGGCGAGAAAAGGAACAACAAAGTACAAAAGTAATAAACAAGAAAAAGATGTAGCAAAAATATTAGGTGGAAAAACAGTAATGGCTAGTGGTTCTTTATGGCAAGCTAAGGGTGATGTAAGAACATCAAGATACTTAGTTGAGTGCAAGACTACTGATAAAGATTTCTATAAGCTAGAACAAAAGATTTTAGCTAAAATTGCAAAGGAAGCTATAAAGGACGGACTAAGAAGTCCATTATTAGTTTTTGATTGCAAGAATGAGAGATTTGTAGCCTTTAGAATAAAGGACTGTTCGTTAAAAGCATCTTTAATCTTTAAATTATTTAAAGTAAAGGTTATTGATACTTTAGTAAAAGGTAGAAGTATTTCTTTATCTTATAAAGAAGATTTAAAGAGTTTAAATAAAAATGAGAATGCTATAGGATTTAGTGTTCATAACTATAGGTTAGTTCCTGAAACTTGGTTTTTAGTTTCAGAAGAAGTATTTTTAAAGAATGAAAGAGTATTATACGAGGTTATGTAATGAAGCGGTTAAAAGTAAGAGGTTCAGCTACTAGCCTGTTTTCAATTATGAAGGGGTCAAATTGCCCTTTAACAACAGCAATAGACTCTTATTTATTAACTGAAAAAGATGATGAAGGAAGAAAACATGGCTTTAATAGTCCTAGTGGGATAAAAGATTGTGTAAGGTCTCTTTATTATGTTAGAAAGTTTTATGCTTGTACAAATGTAATAAAACCAAGAACAAAACGAGTATTTCATAATGGTAAAGATGTTCATACTAGGATACAAAATTGTTTAATAAAATCTGGTTTATTATTACAAGAAGAGCCGCCAGTATTTAATGCAGAACTACAAATATTGGGGAATGCGGATGGATTGGCTTTAATCAATGGACATTTAGGTGTATTAGAGATAAAGTCAATTAATCATTGTGAATATGTAGGATTAATAGAACCTAAACCAGAACATATAAAACAAGCTTCAATTTATATGTATTGTTTTGAAACGATAAGGCAAGCAATGCAAAGTGAGGACTTTTGTGGGGAAGAACTTGCTAATAAATATTACTTATCTTTAGATAAATCTTTAAAAGTAAAAGAGCGGAAAAGCAGAAAACAAGAATTTTTAAAAATGTTAAATCTTATAAAAGATTACAAAACCACTCCAATAGATAGCATTGATTTTTTGTATGAAAATAAAAATACACAAGAGATTAAAGAATTTATTGTTTATTGGGATGAGAGTATAATGCAAGAAATAAAAAGTAAATATACTTTTTTGAATGAATGTATAGCAAAAAACAGAATACCTGATAGACCAGAGGGCAGTACAAAAAGCGGTAGTTGTAAAAACTGTAAATATAAAGGAGTGTGTTATAGTGAATAAAATTCTTTCTAAGGTATTTTATGGATTAGGTATGTTATTAGGGGTAGTAGTAATGTCTATTGTTTGTGTGGCTTTCAGTTTTTGTTTCTGTGTAGTGCCTTATTTAATATATACTTTTTTGCCAGTAACACTTAGTCCAGTTTTAATTTGGCTATTTGGCGCAATTTATTTAGTTACTGCTTTTTTATGCCTTTATAACTTTATGGTTCGGGGCAAAGCTTTTAACTTATGAAAGTATGGCAAATATTTAAAGAGTATGCTTGGCTATTATGCATTCTTTTAAGTGTAGCGTGTTTTTATTTTTATAACAAACCGCCAGAGATTATTTATAAATCAGCAGTAAATATTGATAATGGCGAATTAACAGTTAAGGATATAAAACGTCCTCAAATTACATTAGATTCAAGTATTAAGGAACAAGCGAAAGTTCAAGTAATAGAAAAAAAAGATGAAACAGAAGCGGATTTAAATATAAAAGATAATTATAAATTTAAAGCTAATATAAATGGTAAAGAGATTGAAATTGTTCCTGATACTAAAGAGAATTTTGAGTTTAAAAAAGATGCTGTTAATATAGATAGAGATATAGAGATAGAATATAAAATTAAGACAACGACATTACAGCCTAATTTTGGTTTAGGATTGGGAATTGATTTTAATGGGAATCCAGCAATGAGTGCAAACGTGAAGCTTAAAAAAGCACCAGTATACTTTTGGGGAGCATCAAACTTCAAAGATTCGCATATGATAGGAGTAGGTATTTATGGTGACTTTAATTGACAAGATTGAAAGTCAACTTTCACAAGAAGGTGTAACCCCTTTCTCCAATGAGAATATTGAAAGAGACTATTTAAAATTGCCAAGATATTTAGATGAGTTACCTGCCGCTGAAATAGGAAGGTATCTTCATGCTACAGTACAGCAAAGGGTATATGTAAGAACGCTCATATCTCAAACAAGAGCGTATTTAAGGGAAGCACAGAGTCAGTTAAATATGGAAAAAGCTTTAATTTATAAAAGTTTTCCAGTAAAAATGAGTCTTACAGAAAAAGAATTAAAACTTGCAGAATATCCTTCCGCTAAAGAGGCAATGGAAAGGGTGATATATTTGCAAGAAAGACTTGATTACTTAAAAGATGTATTAGATAGCTTAGAGGATTTAAAATTTAATATTAGTAGAGAGCTGTCTAGACGTGGAGTAGACTTTACAGATGCTAACAGAAACGCTAGGGTTGGTGTAGAGTGAAGCAAGTAGATGTTCTTAAAGAACGGTTAGAACTTTTAAAAAGATATGAACCTGATTCAGAAGAAATAGTAGAGTTAGAAAATCGGATTAAATTAAGCAAAAAAGCTAAATCCAGTAGAAGAAAAGGGGCATCTTATGAATCAAAGGTAAGGAAGCTTTTGGGCGAAAGATTTCCTGATTTAGATTTTTCAAGAGTTCCTTCCAGTGGTGGATTTCAAAAATCCTCAGCTAATACTTTGTTAAGAGGAGACTTAGTTAATCTAAATGAAGATTATGATTTCAAATTACATTTAGAACTAAAAAATCAAAATAGATGGCAAGTTAATACATGGTTTGAGCAAGCTGAAAGTGATTGTATTGAAGGTAAATTACCTATAGTCATTATGCATAGAACGCAGAAAAATGAAAATGGCAAGCGAATAGCAGAAGCAGATGATTTTGTATTTTTACGTTTAAAAGATTTTTTAGATATTCTAGATGATGGAAAAATAATCAAAAAATGTCTTGACAAAAAGACAAAAATGTGATATAATAACATTTGTAATAATTTTAAAAAAGCCTGTAAAGGGCTATAAAAGGAAAGAGGAAGATAGAATGGAAAAAACAGCTTTATTTAAAGTTTCTTCAACAAGTAATGCAAAAAGTGTAGCAGGCTCAATCAGCCACACATTGAAAGGTGATGGAGATACAGCACCAAAAGATGTAGTATTGCAAGCAATCGGAGCTAGTGCCATTAATCAAACATGTAAAGCTATTGCTATTTCAAGAGGGCATTTAGCTGTGGCAGGATACGATGTAGTTACTAGAATTGGATTTGACGTTGTTGAAATTGATGGTGAAGAACGTACAATTTTGAAATTCTTCGTATCATTGAGATAACTCTGACTAGAGTATAACAGTCATAGCCCACCTAAATGGTGGGCTTTTATTTTAAGGAGGCATACTATGAACCAAGAACTCACATTAGCAGTTAGCAGTAGTTTTGAAGCCGCTCATCATTTAGTAAATCCAACAGCATTTAATGAAAAATGCCTTAAACTACATGGACATTCTTATAAGTATACTATCTTTTTAAAAGGAAAAATACAAGATGGTGGTATGGTAGAAGATTTTGGAGCTATAAAGAGATATATTATAAATGAAATAACAAAGCTCTATGACCATTCAGATTTAAACAGATTTTTTTATAATCCTACCGCAGAAATGTTAGTTTTAGATATGGCATGGAGAGTAGAAGCCTTAATAGAGGATAATAGTTTAAAAGTTAAACTGACTAAAATAGAATTAGCCGAAACGGATAATAATAGGGTAATATGGGAGTCACAGTAAATGTATATTACAGAGATTTTTAGTAGTATTCAAGGTGAGGGGAAGTATACAGGCTATCCTACTACCTTTGTTAGATTATTTGGTTGTAATTTATTTGAGATGTCTCCTAGCTATGCTTGTAAGTATTGTGATGAGAAACATTCAATGACAGGCAAACGAATAAAGATGCATTTAGGATTGGTAATGGATAAGATAGGGGCATTAGGAAATAAATATGTTTGTATTACAGGTGGAGAACCTTTAATGCAGGAAGAAACTATGCCTTTAGTTTATGAATTATTATATAACGATTATATTGTTACAGTAGAAACAAATGGAACAATTCCTATAGAGCATTGTGAATACGCAAGAAGTTATTCATATTGTATGGATGTTAAACTACCTAGTAGTAGAACAGTATTAGCACCAGATTTAAATTGTTATAAGAATTTAGGAGAGCTAAAAGCAAATGATGAAGTTAAGTTTGTTATTTCTAATATCCATGATTATGAAGAAGCAAAACGAATTTTAAAGAAATATAAAACTAAAGCAAGCCTTATTTTTTCTCCTGTAAATTGTGATTTAGAATTAGCAAGAGAAATAATGGGCTGGTTAATGAAAGATAAATTAAAAGCTAAATTAGGATTACAAATACACAAATTATTAGAAATTAAATAGTAAAAATCTATTGACAAATATGGATTTTTATGGTATAATAGGAGTATAATATGAAGATAGAAAATGTTAGAATATATGGTTTGCCAGAGAGCTTAATAGCCTCTGGCTATCCCATGTTATCTACAGAATTAAATGAAGAGGAATTTTTAAAGGAAGTAGAAGCAACAGAAAGAATAATTAAAAATAAATCTGGCAGTAATAAACATATAGAAAGAGGTATTAGATTAGGCAATTCTCCTTTAGGGAGCGGACATAATTGTGCTTTAAAGGGAATTACAGTACAATTTGATTTAACTTTACCTCAGTATACATGGCAACAATTACAAAGATATCACTATATTGATTTTATAAGCTCAATGAGCAAAATGCATCGGATTACAATGCTTGATTTAGATAAACATTGTCCTTTAGTAGATAATGAATTATTAAAAATTTCACAAAGATATGTAAATGCTTATAAAAAAGGTGAGATTGGCATAGATGCTTGTTTATCTAATATTCCTATGGGATTGCAGATGACGGCACGAATGACTACAAATTATTTACAATTATTATCTATTTATCATCAAAGAAATACTCATCGTTCAGATGAATGGAAAGAGTTTTGTTTTTGGGTAAAAACACTACCTATGTTTAAAGAGTTGTGTTTAAAAGGAGAATAAATGTATGGATTTAAACTCTGTTAATATAACAGCTACACAAGTAGCTAAAAATTATTTTTCAGCTTATGTTGAAAATGGCTTTATTTATTCTTATAGTGTATATGGTGAAAGACAACAAGTTGGTGTTACAAACGATGCTTATACTGCTTTACAGAAGACAGCGCAAGAAGCTTTAGATAAAGCTGAAAAGTATTATCAACGATTAGTGGAGTTAGGAGATATAGTGCCTCCTAAAACATCAGAAGAAACTATTGCAGAATTGATGTCTGTAGTTAGTGAATTACGTAATGAGATAAGAGAAATGAAGACAGTTCAACATAAGGGGGATTCAAATGAATCTATTAAGTATACTGAAAGCTCTGGGGATAAAAATTTCCCCACAAATAGAGGAAGCTATAGCAAAGGCACAACAACTGGCAAATAACTATGGCAATTCTAAAGAGGGCTTTATAAAAGCAGTTAATGAAAATGGTGGAACAGAATCTTTAACAAAAGCCTTAGCAACATTAGATAATCCAAATGTTGCTAGAGTTTTAACAGCGTTAGGGCACCCACCAGAGTCTATAAAACAAGCAGTTAATAGTCTTGGAGCAATAGCTCCTACGCCACAACAAACTCCTAATAATCAAAATATTTCTAATGAGATTAGGTCTTTTGAAGTTCCGCTTATTTGCGTGATTGAGGGGTAGGCGGTATGCCTACCTCTCTTTTTACATTAAGGAGGCATCTATTATGATGTGTAAATGTGATTGTGTTAATATTTTATCGTCAACTTCTGTTACGTCCTCTGCGACAAATGTAACTATTGTTGTTCCAGCAAGAACAATTTATAATAATCAATGTGAAAAATTATTAATTCAACAGGCTATTCCAACAAGTAGCTCTGGTACTGCTGTTCCTGTGCTATTAACTATAGGCACAGCTACCTTACAATTAGTTGACCGTTGTGGTAATTCAGTATTTTCTGACCAATTAAAGCCTAGAAGGATTTATGATATTCGGATTCATACAGCTTCTAAATTAGCTACAGTGCTTTGCAATTTGCCAAAATGTACTGTTGGCGTAACACCTGTTTTAAATAATCCTACTACTTCTACACCTACCGTATCTTCTAAAGATTAAAAGAAGGTGATATTATGAAAATTGATTTAATGTCTTTAATGTTAGGTTTTGGCGTTGGCTATTTAGCATTAACAGAATCGGGCAGAAAACAATTAATAAAAGTAAGTAATCAAGGTGGGGAATTAGTAAATAAGCTTACAGATAAGTATATAGGAGAGCCTATCAGTAAAGCATTAGGGGGAATAGAAAATGTCACACATGAAGAAGTCGTTAATGCACCTGACGAAGAAGCAAAACTGGATTGATGATTTAGTTGAGATATTAAAATGCAGATTAAAATATCCTACAACAGATTTAAAAGAAGTTTATGAAGATATAGAAGAAGACATTTATTTGTGTGTTAATGGTGAGCATTTTGATGAGGACTTAGCGAAACAAGCCGTTAGTGAAATGATAAATGCAGGTGGTACAACTGGCGAGAAATGGAGCAAGGAACGTACTGATGAGGCTGCTCGGATTGTCGGCATCACTGAAAACCTCTGGGATTTTTACTATGTTATTAATATGTACTACAGCGATTACAACACAGTTATCGGTGAAGATATTACAATGGCGGCGAAACTCTCTAAAGCGTTCATTGAGGATGTAGATGTTCCAGAAGGAAAGGCTTATAGATACTACAAATATGTAGTTAAAGATGAATAATCACGGAAATAATAATAGTCTTCTGGACACTTTAGGGGCTTTAGGTGATTTATTAGGCATATTAAACTACATAGAAAATTTACAACAAACTAAAAATGATGTTATAATGAAAGAATTAAGAAAGCAAGATAGTATATATTTTAAGCAAATCTTAGAGAATCAAGCAAGAATTGAAGAAAAGTTAGATAAGTTACTTGACAAGCAAGAGTAATTATGCTATAATAGAGGTGTAGTCAAGGCTACACCTCTATTTTAATTATAAGGAAGGTTAAAATGCGGAAATTTAAATTAAGAAGTAGTGACCCTGATACTTTATATAGTATTTTTCAGCACAGTTCATTAACTCCTTTAGATATAAAACAGTTAAACAAAACGAATTTTTTCTATACCTATACAACACAAAGAGCAATGGAAAGAAATGAAAGAGTTTTTGTTAGAGTGGCAGATACTTTTGACTGTCCAATATTGTTTAATATGGCAGGTAGAAACTTTCTATATTTTTTTAAGAAAGTTAATGATAGGGATGGGTGGGAATGAAATATAATAGCTATTATAACACAAAAATGATAGTAGTATACAGAACAGAAAAAATATACAAATTTAGGAGATTTGTAACAGAAGAATTTCTTCTTTCATATATGCCTCGTAGCTATGCTAGAACTCTTTTAAATCTTTCTTATTTTATAGTTGAAGTAGTTTCTCCTAGTAAAGATACTGAGATGTTTCCTATAAAATCAGTTCAAGGAGAGTATATAGGAATGGGTATAACTAAGGAAGCATTTCAAATAGCATGCGTGGAGGTTGATGAATCTTGGGAATAAGAAAAAAATATAGTTTTAAAAGTTATGTGCCAATAATTTTTTTACAAAATTTATTTCCTTTAACTGCTAATGAATGTAGAAAAGTATTAAAATGTGAATATTTTGAAGCAGAAGAAATAATGATTAATTCACATAATTATTTATTTATATATTTAGAGATAGATAATAAGGTAAGAAGATTTGTGGTTACAGAAAAAGAATTAAAATATTTTAGCAGAGAATTTAAAGTATTTTATGGATGGGAGTAAAAAACATGAAAATTATAGCAGTAGATTTTGATGGAACATTATGTGAAAATAAGTACCCAGAAATAGGTGAGCCTGTTATTGGGTATTATCGAGGGTGGAAAGGTGATAAATACTTTTCTTGTCGCTTTCATTTTATTAAGCTTTTAATAGCTTTGCAAGAAATGGGGAATAAAATAATTCTTTTTACTTGCAGAGGTGGGGAACAATTAGAAGAAGCTGTAAGTTGGTGCGATAATCTATTTGGATTAAAGTTTGATGCAGTTAATAATGATGTAGAGGAAACTTTACAAAAGTATGCTCCAACTCTTGAATTAAGAAATCAATTATCTACTACAAGAAAGATTTATGCAGATGTTTATATAGATGACAGAAATTTAAATGCAGATGAATATTTAGAGAAGAATCTAATTTTATTAGATGGAAAATCTTTATATGATATGGGGATAACAGAAAATGCTACAGAATTTTTAATTGAAAGGGTGTTGAATAAATGAGAAAAATAATTGTGGCTGGTACAAGAGAATTTAATGATTATAGATTATTATGTGATGTTTTAGATTTTCATATAAATGGTGAACAAGTAATTATAATTAGTGGCAATGCTAAAGGAGCAGATTCAATGGGAGAGGTTTATGCTTCTTCTCATAATTTGAAATGTGTAAAATTTCCCCCTGATTATGAGACTTATCCTTCTAAAGTAGCCCCATTAAAAAGAAACGAGGAAATGGCGAAGGAAGCCACAGAAGGAATTATATTTTGGGATGGTGTTTCAAGAGGCACTTGGAATATGATTCAGCAATTAAGAAAATATAAGAAAAAAGTAACTATTATTAACTATAGGAAGTTAGTATAAAATGGATAATTGCGAATTTTATTTATTATATAGCGGTGGGTATGATAGCACTGTGTTGCTTTATGATTTTATTGATAAATTACCTAATAAATTGACAGTAATACATATTGTTACTCAGTATAATCAAGAAGAAACAAAAGCGGCAAGAGAGATAATTAAATTAGTAAAAGACAAAATCCTTAACTATATTGAATTAGAAATGCCTGTTTATAAAACAGAAATAGAATATATTCCATACAGAAATGCTCAATTTATATTAAGAGCACTTTCAACCTTGACAATTAAAGCAGGATATGCTATAATATTATTAGGGTTGATAAAGGTGGAGGAACCTTTCCCTGATTGCACACAATATTGGTTAAAAACAATGGAGAAATTAGTTCAATTAGAAAATCCCCATATTGGATTAGAGGCACCTTATATTAACAATACTAAAGATGAAATTTATACTGTAGGTTGTAAGTTTAAGGTTCCTTTAAGAAATACTTTTAGTTGTAACTTTCCTGTAGATGGTGTAGAATGTGGGGAATGCGGAAATTGTAAATGGAAAGCAAAACATAAATATCCTAATTATTTTAGAGTTATAAAAGGAGGTAAAAATAATGTTTAAAATTATTAATGGTAAGGGAACAGGTTCTAATACACAAAAGAGTGCAGTGAATACCTCCCCACAAGTGAAGATTACTAGCCCAGCAACAAGAAGAAGTTTATCTTGGCTTAGAAGGGTGCAAACAAGTTTAACTCCAAGAACAAAAAAAGCTTTGGATTGGTTAGAAGCCAATAGTGTTAGATTACCTAAATAATAGGAGAATTAGTTAATGAAAAATGGATATACGTTATTTCTTTCTGGTGTTGAACCAGAAGAAAATTTCTATACTGCAATAGACGTTACTTCTAGTCTATTGCAGTCTTATTGGTATATAAAGCGACGTGGAAAAGATAAAATTGTAGAACGTTTCGATAAAGTTAAGAAGAATTCTTTGTTAATTGATAGTGGAGCACATACTTTTCTTACCTTAGCAGAATATCAAGATAAAACAGTAGATTATTGGGAAGAGTATATAAAAGGATATATAGCTTTTGTAAGAAAACATAGAGAAAAAGTATTTGCTTGTGTTGAAATGGATATAGATACTTTAGTAGGAACAGAACAAGTAAATAAATGGAGAGAGGAATACTTTCATTCTTTAGAGGAAGAGGGCATTCCTGTTATTTATGTTTATCATGCAGAAAAGGGATTAAAAGAGTGGGAAAGAATGTGTAAAACATATTCCTATGTAGGGTTCTCTTACAATGAATTTGAAGATTCTATTTTAATTGATAAATTATTTGAAATAGCAATGGAATATAAAACTAAAGTACATGGTTTTGCAGTATCGGGATATAGAGAATTATTAAAACATGAGTATTATACAAGTGATAGTACAAGTTGGATTACAGGGGCTCAATATGGAGAATTAAACTATTTTGAAGGTGGAAAATTAAAGCGACTCACAAAAGAAAAATGGAAAAATGAATATTATGCAAAAATACTTGATTTATGCACAAGTAAAAAGTTATTAGAAGCAGAAGCTCCTTATGAATTAATGCGTATTAGTGCTTTAAGTTATAAGAAATTAGAAGAGCATGTAAATGATATATTTAGAGGTAAAAGATATTGGATTGGAAGAAAGGAAGTGTCTAAAGTAGCTAGTAAAGGAAATTTACCGCCAGTAGAGTGGTTTTCAACTGATATGGAAGATTGGCAAGAATGGGCACAGAAATTAAATATAGACACGAATCTTCCTGATGAAGCAGGTAAATCATTAATTGTTGCTTGTTACAATTTTGTGACAGATAATCCTATTATAAATGAGTATCCTCTCGAAGAGTTAATTGATTTGTGCGGGCTTTTTGGGGATAAGAAGTCAAACACTCTTACCAAGTGCCGAAAAGCCCTTAAAGAGCACTTTACAGCCCTCTTAAAGGGCAGTATGGATTTATCCACTTTGACAGAAGAAGAAGTAGAAGAGAAAAAAAATGTAGTTCCAAAAGAGCGGGAAGAGTATATTCAAGAAAAAGAGTATGTAGAATGTACTGTTAGCAAGGAAGAGTGTCAAGGTTTATTAAAAGGATTATTAACTTCTGGTGTGACAGATGAAGCAGAGAAAGCTTTAATTGAACAGGGAATAGAGCCTATTTATGATGAAAATGGAAATATCAAAGCAGGTATTAAACGAATAAAGAAAAGAAAATCTTTAAGTTCAAGTGTGATGCCAGAGTTAAGTTGCAATATTTGCACTAAAGCACGAAGATGTCCTTTATATGAAGAAGGAATGCTTTGTGCTTATAATAAAATGTTTAAGCAATTTGATACAAGAAATCCCGAAGATGTAGTAGATGCTATGAGTAGTATTGCAAATTTAAGTTTAGAAAGATTATCAAGGGCTGTGACATTTGAAAAATTAGATGGTGGCTTAAATACTAAAGAAGTAACAGAGACAATGGCAGAAGCATGGAAATATCTTGAAAAGATACAAGAAATTCAAACAAAGAGTGATAAAGTTATAGCAGAGCGTAGAGTTGTAACTTCTTCTAACGGCGATGTAGAAGTAAGAGAAAGTGTGACAGGAAATCCGCAAGGTTTATTGTCTGAGATTCTAAAAACAAAAAAAAGTTGACAATAATCCCTTAATATGGTATAATAAAACTATATTAAGGGATTTTTTTTTAAGAGGTGGCAATAAATGAAGAGAATTAGTTATGGAAAAAGATTTAGATTATTAGAAGAAGGGTATATTGGATACAAGTGGTTTTCTAAAGGGTCAATATTTATGGCTACAGGATTAATTAGTTTTATGGGTAATAATATATTCCGTGTTTATAATCCTGATGGTAGTTTAAGACAAGATTTGCATACTGGTAATGGACGTGTAAATTTTCTTTTAAATTTATCTCCTATATCAAGAGATGAGCTTTTAGCATCAGAAGAGTGTTATTGGTTTTTAAATGATATAGAATTAAGGTCTTATTTTAAAGAAATTGTCTATGAGGAATGGGAGTAAGGGCTATGAAAAAATACAAAGAAACTTTTATAGTAAAAAGTCAATTTTCTGATGGATTAAGGACTTTTCCTAAAAGAACAATATTTGAAAGCACAGGAGTTTTTTGTTTTAGTGAAACACTTTTTTGTGTTTACTATCCCGATGGACTTCCCTATAGTTGTTTACATGATGGCAATAGTGCTCAAATAATGCTTTTTAATAGTACACCTATAACATTAGCTGAAATTCGAGCACAAGGTGATTGTCATTGGTATGTTAGAGATTCTGATATTGATGAATATTTTATACCAAAATCATCTTTAGAATGGGAGTGAAAAAATTGAGCATAATACTAGGAGAATATTTTATAGTTACTAGACCTTTTAGATATGAGGGCAATGTATTTCATAGAGGTGATGTATTACGTGTAACTAGAATATATGATGGGCAATCTAAAGTTTTAGTTTCCAATAAATCTTGGATAACAACTAAAGTAGGACAAACAGAAACAGAAAATCAATATAGTTTTGGTGCAGGAACAAGTTGGAATATTGATATAGAATATTTATTTAAAAATTGTGTTTCTTATAGGTCAGAATGGGAGTAGTTGAGATGAGATATAAAGCAGGAGATGTAGTAAAAATTGACAAAACAAGATTTGTTATAGAAAGAGTTACTAAAAAAGGCTATATTTTATTTCCTCATACAGGATTTTTCGTAAAGGATTGCAAAATAAATAAAAAAATTAAAGTAAAGAAATTTTATGAATTAGGAGATAGATTTAAATGTCTGTGTGACTGTAGTTCAGGAACTTTTGTGGCAAAAAAAGACAGACATTATATTTGTACCCAGAAATTTTCAGATGGCACATATATGCTTACAAGAATAAAAAATAAAGAAAAGAAAATAAGAGTGAATATAAATCAAATTCATGCTTATTTTAGTCATTATTATGGAGGTTGGGAATGATGCCAATAGGAACAAGAGTAAGAATAAGAGAAGATTTAAAAACTACAGAAACTTATGGTAGTGCAGAAGTTATAGAAGATATGCTAGTTTATGCAGGTAAAGAAACAAAAATAATTTGGCGTAAAGATAATATGTATCATATACTTTTAGATGATGGTTTTTATTACTGGACAGATGGAATGTTTGAAACTGAATGGGAATAAAAAAGTCTTGACAAAATAAAATAGTTATGGTATAATAAGTGCATAAGATATTGAAAGAGAGGTTATAATATGTGCATTATAATTTATAAACCAGCAAAAGCTACACTAAAAAAAGAGACATTAAAAACAGCATTTGAAAACAATCCTGATGGCGCAGGATTTATGTATCAATCTGATTTACTTGAAGCTCCTAAAATGCAGAAGGGATTTTTTGATTTTGATAAATTTTATGAAGCATATGAAAAAGTAGCTGAAAGTGATAAGGGCTATAATATTGCTGTTCATTTTAGAATTGCTACGCATGGAGCTGTTAATAGTTTAAACTGCCATCCTTTTATTGTTAAAGAAAGCGTTGAAAAAACTATTAGTGAAAAAGGACAATATAGTTCTTTATTTATGCAAAACGGTGTTATTAAAAGTATTTCTGTAAATAAGAAAGATAAATATAGCGATACTTGTAATTTCACTTATAAAATTATGTCTAAAATTAAAACATTAACAAGTATGAAGATAAAAGATATTCTGGAAGCTATTGAATCTCCAAGTAGATTTTGTTTAATGCAAGAAGGGCGAAAACCTTTATTAATTGGGAGTTTCAAAAAAGATGGTGGAGTAAGCTTTAGTAACGAATCCTATAAAGAAATAAAAACTGTTGCTTCTTATCCTATTACTTTTGAAACTTATTTACTTGCATTTGAAGATTGTGATGCAAAAGATATTAGAGATATTGAAACAGAGCTTAAAGATGACCAATGTGGAATTATTGATGCTTATAATGTAGGAAATGTAACTTTCTTTGAAACCAACTATCTTCCTATCCGAGAAAAGATTGTAGGCAAAGAATTTCGATGTTATCGTTGAAAAGTCTTGACAAAATAAAATAGTTATGGTATAATATAAATACACTAAAAATAAAGGAGATAATAGTATGAATTTTCGCATTAACGATGTAGTAACATTAAAACAAGGATTGACAGGTGAAAAAGAAAAGTATAGTGGTAAGACTTTAATGATTCGAGCTATTTCCGAAGGACATTACATTATGAAAGTACCTAATAAAACTGCGCCAAAAGACAATCGTGAACTTATGGATGTAAGTTTTAATGACACTGATATTCAATTAAATCCTTTAGAAGTAAAGGTAGAAACTGAATCTGATGGAATTATTGATATTATGGCTAAAAATTCAAAAGATGAGTGGATTGCAATTTTACGGTTACAGGATGGAGAATTATTGCGTAAAAAAGATTTAGCAAAACAAGGTTTTTCTGGCTTGAAGTTAGACTTTAAAGGAAGACTTCGGTTAGTAACCAGCTATTAATGTTACCTGAATATATAAGTGCTGAAAATGGAATAAAGTATGTGCCTTTTACTGGCAATATTTTATTCCTTAAAAGCATATTATACGAACACAATAATTTTCCAATAAGATTACTTTTAGAAGAAGAACAATTATCTGCTTTTATCATTGTTTATGTAACAGCAAAGAACTTAATTTGTGTGGATACAAGTTCAGAAGGTAAATTGTTTGAAAGTATTTTAAAAATACCTGTTAGCACTTTAAAAGAGCGTGTGTTTGAAGGGATAAATTATGAAATTTACATTAAACAAACTGCTTTAGGAGAGTAGCCAATGAAAAGATATCACATAGCAGTAAAATTTGATAAAGAAAAGATAGCAAATATAGATTTCTGTAAATTACATTTAATATTTACTAAACATTTTAAACAAAGAGCATGTTTAAAAAGGATTCCTAAGCCTTATAAAGCTCTGTTAAAAAGGGGCAAGATTTTTGAATATTATACAGATGATAATGAAAATTTGCTTAAATTTGTCATACGTTGTAAATACAACGAAAATTGTGATGTTTGTTATGTGTTAACTCCTACTGGCAGGGTTATTACTGGTTGGTGGCAAGATACAAATGATAGTCATTCAACATTAAAAATAAATTTATATGAAAGGTGATAAGAATATGAATAAGAAAACTGATGAAATCAAAAAAAGTGGAGATGAAGATTTTCAAGCATTTGTAGACCTTTGTTCTGCTATTCTGCTTGGTAAGGATAAGGGAGCAGAATCAGTAATGAGAAAAACAGTAAAGAAAGTGGCTAAAGAACCTGATAATGCTGGTATCCCTAAAGGTTATACTATTGATACTGAATATTGGAAGCAATTTCCTCAATTAGAATCAGGAATGCTAGTTTTAGTTTCAAATGGTTGCTGGGGTAAAATTTCCGAAGATTGGGAAACTGGTCGTCTTTATTTTTATTGTAAAGGAGAAGCTATTTCTTTAGATGAATTGCAAAAACAAACTGGCAAAGGTTTAGAAAAATTATTTATAGAAGTATACGTTCCTAAGAATCAGTATGCAATTCATTCATACAATCCTGAGAATTTTAATTTGCACTATACTTGTTTGAAAAAGAAACCTGAAAAAGTGCATATTTCTTTAGCAGAATTATTGAAAAGAGCGGGGTTAGAAGGAAAGGAAGTTGAAATTCATTAATGTTTGGATGTGCGGCTTGTTTAACAATTTTTTTATTCACTATTAACTTATTAGGCTATGTCTCTTTAAGTTATTGGATTATTTTTGCCCCAGTTATTTTTGCCTTTGGCATCACAGCTCTTTTTGGACTATTTGCAGTAGGTATTATAGCGACAATGGATTATATTGTTACATCAGAAAGGTTTAAGGAATGGAAGGACTTACACAAACAAGAAAAGAATTAATAGAGTCTGCTATTAAGCTTCTTTTAGATTGCGATGATTATGAAGGTTTAAATTTTAAAGAATATGATACGACACAAGAAATAGTAGAAATTCCAAGTAAAGAATTTGAGCTTTTACACAAACTTTCTCGAATTGGAAGTTTGTTTGTACTTTCTATTTTAGAGAGTGAGCAAAAATAGTTTGACAAAATCCCTTACATGTGATATAATGCATATGTAAGGGATTTTTATTAAGGAGGCTTATAAATGATGCCAATAGGAGCAGAAGTAAGAATAAGAAAAGATTTAAAATTAGGCGTATCTTACAAAAACAGAAATAATAAACGTGCTATGTATGCTTGTAGAGGTATGTTATTATTAGCAGGTAAAAAAGTGCATATAACAAATAATATTAATAATATTTACTCTATAGATGATGGTTTTTATTACTGGACAGATGGAATGTTTGAAACTGAATGGGAATAAAAAAGTCTTGACAAATTTAAAAGAAAATGATATAATACATTTATCAAATCAAAAGGAGATGTAAAAATGTTAAATTGCAAAATTTGCGGTAATGAAATTAGTGGAGCTTATACAATTTATCAAAAAGACGGAGTAGAATATCCAGCACACATTAAATGTGTCGAAGAAAACAAGCAACATTGTGATGAGTGCAATAAATTTTTTGATAGAGAAGATTTAAAAACTACAACATTAGGAAACCATTATTGTCCAGATTGTTTGTCTGAAAAAACTGTAGTTTGTGGAAAATGTGGTAAACACGTAGAAAATGCACCATTGAAAAGAGTAAATAGTGTGTCTTATTGTCAAGAGTGCTTTGAACAGAAATGGGTATATTGTGTAAAATGCGGTAAAAGGGTTTTAAGAAGCAGAGCAAAAAATTTAAATAATACACATTATTGCGCTTCATGTGCTAGTTCTGTTGTTAAGGTAGAAAATTATAGTTACAAACCTACCCCTATATTTTGTGGTGTAGATAGTTCTCGTTATTTTGGTATTGAAGTCGAAACTGAGGGTAGAGAAAGTAATCTTTATGCAGAAGAGATTATTGGAGGTTCAAAAATTTTCTATGCAAAACATGATGGCAGTTTAAATAATGGAATTGAATTTGTAAGTCATCCTTGCACTCTTAACTATTGGAGAGAGGAATCCAAGATTGATGAATTTTGCAAAAGAGCGATTGGTTTAGGATTTAATTCTCATAAAACTACTTCTTGCGGATTGCATGTTCATATTACTAAATCTACAGTAGAAAAAGAAGCTTTTGAAAAAGTGCTTTTGTTTTTGAGTAATAACTGGGATGATGTGGTGAAATTTACACGCCGTAAAAGTTCTAGCATTAATAGATGGGCGGCTAATAATTTAGGGGATGCCCCAATGATTAAAACCTGTACTCTTGCACAAAAAATGAAATTAGTAAAAGAGTATTCTTCTGGTAGTCGTTATGTAGCAGTAAATGAAACATCTAAGACATATGAATTTCGTATTTTTAGGGGAACTTTAAAACCTGAAACTATTTTAGCTTGCATTGAGTTTTGCGATGCTCTTATCAATTTATGTGCTAGTTTGCCTTTTGCAAACATTGAAACAGCTAATTTTAATACTTTAATAGAATTTGCAAAACCTAAAGGATGCTATAAAGAGCTTGTAGAATACTGGGAAACTCGAACAATGAAGAAAAAGAATGCTGTTATTGGATAAAAAACTTTTATACTTAAAGAAAGCAGAGTGATATAAATGTGTATTGTAATTTACCAGCCTAAAGGAAAGCAAGTGCAAAAAGCAATTTTACAGAAAGCATTTGAAAACAATCCTGATGGCGCAGGATTTATGGTTCAAAAAGATAAAGAAGCACCATATATGATGAAGGGATTTTTTGATTTTGATAAATTTTATAAATCATATCTCCCGTTTTCTAAAGGAGATTATAACGTAGCAATTCATTTTAGAATTGCTACACATGGAACAGTAAACAAAGATAACTGCCATCCATTTAAAATTTCTTCTGATATTGCTGATACTGTTTTATTTAATGGCAGGGCAGATTCGCTGATAATGCACAATGGCATTATTAGTAGCATTATGACACCAAGAAATCTGCCATATAGTGATACAATGAATTTTATTGCAAAGATTTTATGTTGGATGAAAGACCTTAAATCTAAAGATTTGATAGAAGTATTAGAAAACCTCGAAAGTTATTCAAAGTTTTGTATAATGAGAAGAGGATTTGACCCTATTCTAGCAGGACTTTTTATTGAAGATAGGGGTATTTTTTATAGTAATTCAACTTATAAATATAGTTATGTTAATACTTTTCAAAATTGTAAAACTTATTTAAATTAAGGAGGGTAAAAATGGAAACAAGAAATTATATAAGTGAAGAGCTTTTTCAAAAAATGAAAGAAGCTTTAACGAAAAATGATGATACATTTTGTGATTTTTCCAGTGATGTAACTGTTATGTTAACTGTTCCAAAAACTTTAAGTAAATTTACAGTTTCCAAGAAAGTATTTCGTATTCGTGTTAAAGATAACTGGTTTAGTGTAGATGCAAAAAGATTAAAAAGTCTCTCCTATGCGATACTAAATAAAAGATTAAATAGAACAATATTAGCGGCAGAAGATGCTCCTGATGAAATCATTGCTTTTTGCGAATGAAAACATTTAGAGGAATAATGGAAGTATCATCACAAGTGTGCATAGGGGATATTTTTAATCCAAATCTTGTATTTGATACTTCCAAAGGTATTTATAAGTGTTATGTAGAAGAAGAAAATGCTGAAATTATAGCGATATATTTAATAAAAGAAGGATATAAAAATCCTGAAATAACAAATAATTATTCTATCATACTTAGTCCTTCAACTTTTATTGGATTTTTTAATGACGACTACAGCACAAAAAAAGCGCAAAATATTAAAGAAGCAAGTCAATATGAATTGCCTAAAGAATATGTAATAGAAAACTCATTAAAAAATTCAATTATAAATTTGCCCATTGTAACTTTAAAATATTTTGTAGCCTGTTTAAAAACAAAAAATTATGTATTATATAAGGGCAAACATGGATTTAAAATAGCAAAATTGGAGGAGTGCTTATGCTAGAAACTTATCAAAGTTCAAATGGAATTAGTTTTGGAGATGTATTTAAATTTGTAAAAGATTGCTATTATAAAGGCATGAGAATCCCTAAAGGAACTTTAGCTACAGTAACTTTTTCTATACCTTATAAGGGGTATTGGACAGTAAAAGTAAATGAAGTAATGGTTCAAGTTAAAGAAGATGATGTAGTTTTCCATGCTTCTTTGAAGGATTGTTTAAAAGTAGGGACAGTAGTATCATTTTACAATATGGGGAAAAAGATAAAAGGAGTAATTGAGAATTTAGAAAATACTAAAGAGGCTAAGATTATTACAGGACATAATTGTTATGTCGTTTTACCTCTTACAAGACTTTCTTTACTTCTACCAAGAACTAAAGATTGGTCATATACAAAAAAAGATTAATTATACAGCAAATAAAGATTATTATTAAAGTATCTAATACACATTATAGACGTGTATTTTAAAACTTAATAAATTTAATCTTTATTTGCTGTTTTTGTTTTTATTAAAATGGGGCAGAAAATAACAAATGCACATTATTTTAAACATGCCTTTCAGATGCACATATTTGACCTCTGAGGAGTTTTATAGAGTTTTAGGGTGGATTACTCTTGCGAAGAATAAAATTCCTCAGAAGTGAAATTTGAGCATTAAATTAAATATTGACAATAAAGATTGAGTATGATATAATAAAGGCGAGGTGAAGATATGGAAAAATTAACAAAAGTAATGAAAAATGGAAAGCTTTATAGAATTTTATTAAATGTTGGTGGTTATTGTATTATTCAAGATTTAATAACAAATGCTATTGAATTTGCAGATGAAAAAGAATTGAATTTTAAAGAAGGAGTGAATGAAAGTGACTAGTCTATGGCTGATTTATTGGTTAGAAGTTTTAGGGTCTTTACAGAACGCTATTTTTATAATTTTAAGTGTATTTACTATAGTGCTTGTTATATATGGACTCAATGAACTTACAAAAAATTCAGAAGAAAGAAAAGATATCAGCGTATTAAAAAAAGGAATTATAATTTGGTTGGTTATACTATTTGTGATAAGCTTTATTCCAACAAAAGAGACAGTAAAGAAAATGTATTTGATTGATAATCCAACAAGTAAAATGACTCTTGAAGTATTGGAAGCTGTAAAAGAATGATATGGAGGCAACTACATGATAAAGTTTAAATATGAGAAAGCAACAGATACTTTACCTATCAATGGTGTTTTAGCTTGTGCTATTAACGGATTACTAGAGAAAGATTTATTTAAGAAGCTTATAGAGAAATCGTCATTAGAGTATACAGAGCAGGAAGTAGATAAAAGTTATATTTACCGCATAAATGTCTCTACTTCTAAAGATTTAGAAAAGACACACTCTTTAATTCACTCATTTGGGCTCTATTTAGGCGAATTTAATACTTTAAGGATGTGAAATAATTTGATAAAAGAATTTAAAGTAACAATTAAAAAAACAGTTGAATATACTACTTATTTAACTCTTAATCATTTACAAGATGCTTATGAAGAAGCCGAGCGGGAAATGGATAGATTAGATATTAGCGAATATGAAGAAGTAGATAGTGAAATAACGGTGGAGGAGCAATAAAATGTTATGTTATAAAGATATGTCATTTTGTTCTGCCAGCTACAAAGAAGCAGAAAAGCCTTGTATTTACACTGAATGTTTTAGGCATTTAAGCAAAGTTCCTGAAAATTTGCCTGATTATATGCCAATAGCTATATCTGATTTCTCTAAAATATGTAAGGATTATAAATATGAGAAAATTTAAAATAGGGGAAAGTGTTTTAATAAGAACAGATTTAGCAGTAGGGCAAGTATACAGGACTAATAATGGAGCTCCACAGGCTTATTTTGCAGAACAAATGACAATATATAAAGGGAAAAAATTATTAATAGTAGGCAAAGATTATACAGGTTATATATGTTCTTACAAAGGAGAAGTCCTTTGTTGGTCTTTTGTAAGTGAAATGTTTGAAAATACTGAATGGGAATAAGAGATATTGACTTTTAAGCTTTATTGTGGTATAATAAATTCATAGGAGAAATGAAATGACAAAAGTTGAATTATTTAATAAATTTTTAGAGGATAGTGATGCAACAGTAACAATATCTTTCTTATTTTGTAAAGAAAATTATGGTTTATTTTTTAAGCGTAGGGATTTAGCATGTATATTATCTTTATGGCATTTTCAAATTTTAATTCATAAAGGAGATTTATTAAAATATTGTTCAGAAAAATTAAAGGAGCGTAAATAGAAATGACGATAGAACAAACAGAACAAATAGTTGATAACTTAGCAACTAAATTAGAACCAGTATGCATGGAAGTATTAAATCAAGGAGCAGGTTTTGTAGCAACAGAAGCTTTATATTCAATTATTGCAGTTGGGGTATTAATGATAATTTGTTTTATTAGCAGTAGACTTGCATTAAACATAAAAAATAGAGAAATCAGGGAATTGGCAGTAGGACTAATTTTAATAAGTGCTTTTATTAGTGTATTTGGATTTTTCCTGACTTTTTCAAGAAATATAGCTATAATTCAGTATCCTATGGGGTATTTATTATTGGAAATATTAAAATGAGGTGATAAAAATGAATTTTGAAAAAGCATTAAAAAAAGTAAAAGATATTGTATGGAAATGGCAGTTTTCTGAAAAGAGAGAGGCATTTATTCAAGTTATAACAGCCGCTCAAAAACAAATTCCAAAATTAGCAAAAGTAGATGTAGTATCTCAATATATTGAAGGAAGGGAAATGCCCAAATTAGTTCCTGTAGCTATACGTTGCCCTGAATGTGATTCTATAGTATCCATAAGAGATAATTATTGTTCAGATTGTGGGCAAGCTCTTAATTTTGATTTTAAGGAGGGACATTAATGTATAGCAAATATATACAACAATTTTTAGAAGATAATGATTTACAAGCAGGTGAAAAATTTTATATTTTGGGAGAAGATGGGGAGGCATTAAATGGCAAAAGTAATTATTATTTTAAAATAAATCCAAAGGACACACCTGATATTTTAAAATGTGATGGTGATAAAACTTGTCAGAATTTTGTTTTATTAAGATTATTGACTGAAAAGTATAAAGTGAAGAAACCACCTTTTCATCCTAAAAAACATGAAACGTTTTATTATGTAACTGTTTTAGGAGATATTGAAAAAGAAGATTTTTATGAGGAATATACATTTCATTATTTATTATGTAATCTAGGGAAATGTTATAAGACTTATGAGGAAGCGGAAAAACATGTAGAAGAAGATATTAAATCTTATAAAAATATGCAGAATAGAATTGAAAGGAGCTAAGATATGTGGTTTTCATTTTTTAAAAAAGACAAAGAAATAGAAGAACATGCAGAAAAATTAAATACATTATTTAAACATACGTGTCATTATGAAAGAATTGGAGTATATTATAAAGAAATAGAGTCTGCAACTGTAAATTTAGTATTTATATATGTTATAGAGATTTTAAAGTGTCATTTTTGTGGTAATATGGTAGAAAATGTTTTAACAAAATCTGTGTGTAAAGTTGATGAAGAACGTGATGATTTAATAAATTATGTAAACTCATTAAAAAAACATAAAATACCTTCTGAATTAGAATACAAACTTGAAAATGAGGGGAAGTATCTTCATGGACAATATAACTCTATTGGATGAATAAAGAATTATTTAGTGAGGGATAATAGATGTTAATATTAAAAAATCAAGAAAGAATAGCGAAAGTTCCTACAATGCTTTCTACACTACAACAAAGAAAAAATGATATATTAGTTGATTTACTGCATCGTGCATATCCTTTAATAATACAAGAAGGATCATTAAAGCGGTTAAAGAAATCTGAATTAGGAATAATAATGATGTCTTCAACATGGAGAGCGGCAGGGGTAAGATATGTGCTACTATCAACAAATTATGGAGCCTCTCTAGTAAAGAGAGAGCAAGCATATAAAAGTGTATACAAAGTAGAGATAAATAGAGAATTAATGAGAGACTTATTTTATAGTTTCGCAAATTTTTTCATTTATGATTTGTCTACGAGTGATTATAATAGAATATTTAATAATTTTCTTTTTACAGGCGATTGGTTTGAAGATTTAAATACTTATTTAGGTTATTATACTCGTTATATGGATTTAAAGGAATGGGAGTAAGAAAATGCAAATAACAAAATCAGATACTGAATCTTTATTGAACCATTTAGAAGGAGAAACGAGAGAAGAACGGCTCAATAGTTTACAAATAGTATGCGACATTTTAGAAAGATTTACAGGGATAAAAGAGTATATGCCAGGGTTTTTATCTAATGATTTTATGGCTAAGGTAAAACTAGCATTTAGAAGACCTTTAAAGAAAGGTGATTTAGTAATAGCTAGAAGACGATTTCTAGGCGAAAATAATATTGCTCTATATGAAGGAGCTGTATGTGAAGTTTTAGAGGCATTAGAAGGGGGCAAATTAGCTGTAAGGAATATTCATACTAAAATGCCAATAGAAGCCCCAGAAGATTGTTTCAAGCTTTTAGGTGTAAAAGAGGAATGCTGGGCAGAAGAAGAAGAGATAACAGCAAAATATGCTAAGGCATTTTCAGATTGGGGATTAATGGCAGAAATAGCGAGAGAAAAAAGAGGTGGCTAAAAATAATGTATGAAGAAGTAACAGCTACAGACATAAAAGAACTAACAAAAAGAATAAACCTAATGGCAAAATATGGATGGGAAGTAGTAACTACGATTTTTAATGGAGAAGAATATATAGCATTATGTAGAAAAGAGCGAAGTGTAGATATAGATGCTATAATATTAGATTCGCCAATTCCACACTACGAAAGAGGGGAAAGGGCGGGAAAGAATAAATAAAATACTTGACAATGATAATAATAAATGATATAATATAGACAAGAGGTAAGGAAAAGGAGATTGATATTATGAAAAAATCATATCAAGTATTTTATTGGATTAAAGCTAACAGACAAGAAACATTAAATCACATTTTTATCATGGCAAATAACGCAAAAGAAGCGTGTAAAAAATGTAAAGAATTAGTATTAGAAAGAACAGGAAGAAATGCTTTTAGACCTACAGTTAATAGTCCATATCCTTATAAATAATGAGGGGAAACACAGGGGCGGGAAAATAGGAGCGGAAGAATAAATAAGACATAGAATATAAGAAGTATATAAATAAAAAATAGTATTTATATGAAACATATGTGACTGTAGAAGGATAATATTCTTGTAGTAATGGAAGGATAAAAGTAATAGTATTTTATCTGTAACTATAGAAGAAATATGTTTATAAATAGTAATAATAATTTGTATACTATAATTCTGTGTTTACAAAAAGAAATATTATATAATATGTGTTTGTATTTTTGTATAATATTTATCTGTTTTCAAAAAATAATAATTTGTATAATACAATTTTGTAATCTCGAAACTTTTCTTTAAAGGCGAATTTGAAAAGCGATTTCAAATTTTGTTGTAAAAACAACAGAATGGTAATTAAAGGTACACACGTATGGGGATAAAAAGGCGTAAAGCTAGGTGTAGCAAGGGTTGAAGGGTGTGAGAATAACAAATGTGGATACAGTATTGTCTTGTAGGAGTAAGAAATTTAGATACTATTGAAAAAAAGTATTACGGTATTGAGACTGATGTTAAAATGCACAAACTCATAATGACTCAATGGCAAGAATTAATAAAACACAATGAATATTTAGGAGTAAAACCAGAAGAGATATCTGTACTTTTAAGGTGGGCAATTTCTTTAGGTAGAAGAATAGACATAAAAACAGGATTCAAATATACAAGAGAAATAGGTTATACAGGTGTTCCACAGATATATGAGTACCTTTTAGATGAAACACAGCCATCAGTAAGAGCGGTTAAATGGGTAGATTTTATTATATGTCTTATTAGAGTAGTAGAGAAACTGACAGGTAGAATAAATTTAGGTAGCTTGCTTCCTTGCAGGTCTGCAACTTATGCGGAACAAATAGAGTGGTTAATAAAATTTTATTTTAGATTTTATAGTAGCAGAAGTGATGAATGGGAATAACTTTTTAAGCGAATAACTTAAAAGGTTATTTGCATTTATGAACTTAAATACAGGGAGATGCTTAAAGAAAAAATAAAAATTGTAGGTTATATTAAAAATTGCAAAATGCAACTTAATACTTAAAAGGGGAAAATGTGGGGAGAAATAGGTACACAGCCACTTTAAAAGAGATGCAAATGTCACCTTAAATAGTAATAGTTATCAATAACAGCACAATATATAGTAAAAAATTATTATTTATTGAGATATTGCACAAAATATAGGTACTCACTAATTAAGAAATTGTACTAATATGGCAAACAAGTGTTTGTAGATAGGTACACATAGTATAGTGAACATCTGTTTGTATTTAGATATAGGTACGCATATATGTTTGCAATAATTATAGTGTCTACTCCACACGTACACAAAAAGGCAAATTGATTACTTTTTCTAGGGGTGGAGATAAAGAATTTTAGCAATTTTGCCTTATTTCAGCAAAAAACAGCCTATTTTGTCTACTGGTAGTAGACATTACCATAAAAAGCATAAAAAAATAGCCCAAAAGGGCTAAAATTTGGGCATAAAAATAGGGGCAAGAGTGGTTTTATCCTCTACCCTATGAAAGTATGTTATATTATTCTTTCACCGCTTTATTCTCTTTAACATCCATAATGGTATGCGTATATAAGTGCGGTAGCAATGGAGATAGCCACCATTTCCCCCGCCAGCTTTTCCCACAGCCATTTAATGCCGAATAGTGTTGCATAGAAAGTACCTAATAAATATCTCATTGTTATTTCTCCTTATTAGTAAAAATTATTATTAAGCTCTTAATATTTTATGAGGGTCATATGGGTTTAGAATATATTCGCTTTTTCTATCAGCATATACTTGACTGACTACTAATTCGCCTAATCCATCTACTGTAGTGATACAGTTAGTCCTAATCTTTCCCCGCTTGCTTATTCCTATGACTTTGAAGTCGTCTGCAAGATATTGACCTAATCTAAACCTCTGCACTTTATTCACCTCCTATCTATAGTATAGCAATAATATGCGCCACTGTCTATTAACATTTTAGCGTATGCTTTAGCAGATTTGAAGGTATTGAATTCACCAAGCAATTCTACAGCATCATACAATTCCCAACCATTTTTTTGCATATTAAAACTAGCATCTTTTATCCACAAATCGCTATTACTTACGTAATCATGGGAGTTTTTTTTCTTCCACTGTAATTCTGACATAACAACCTCCTATTTTCTCGCCCCTTACTTATATTATAACCTTACTATTCTTGTTGTCAAGTGTTTTTTTTTAAAATAATAGTTGACATTGCACCTTGATATTGATATAATAATGTTGAGGTGATTTTATGAATTTTTAAAAATTTAAAAAGGCAATGAGCTATTGTAAGCAGTATGGCGGGGCTACTCTTGACGGATTTGGAAAAGTTGTTAAATTTGATAGTGGCTACCAAGTAGCTTATACAGACCATGCAGTAAAAGGCAGAAAAGCAGTAAGGAGAATGCTATCTAATATTGTTGATACTGCCCTGCAATCTGCACACTATGCGGGGCTATGGGTCGAAAATGGTTATACTTATATTGATAATAGTGTACATGTTGACTCCTTAGATGTAGCCCTATCTTTAGCCCGCAAATATAATCAGCTTTCTGTTTGGGATTGGGCAAACAGTAAATGTATTTATGTGGAGGCGCAAAATGAATAAAGAATTATTACTAAATAATATCCGTATCATTAAGAGAGGGTATTTATATGATGTATACGCTTATATGTCATATATGACTGCTTTCGAGTTGCAATATAAAGGATTAGATTTTTTTAAGCTAATAGATGTTATTAGTAATGATTACGAATTAGATAATACTATTATTAAGAAAGTAATAGAATTTGCTAAATACTAGCGGGAAATATTCCCGCTTTTCTTTTTTACCATTTTATGCAAACGTATGTTCGTAAAACTCAATCACAAATATTTTAATTTGTCAAGTTTCTTAATTGCAGTAAAATAAAGAATATTTAATTTGCTAGCAGTATTCTTATAGAATAAAATACCCCTTAGACGCTCATATTTTCCTTGTGAGCGTTTTTATATCAATATAGGATAAACTATAAGCACATATAAAATAAAACTCAATAGAGGGCATTTTCGTTCTCCACAATACACATATGCTATATTTATAGTATTGACAAATTTATTATACTATGTATCTTTACAATATTGAAATAAAATATTTATTTTTGTATCTTGACAAAACTGTTATTTTATGCTTGCCGCTTTTTATCGCCTTTTTTCTTATTCCTTATATAATATAATAGAAAGAAAAAATTTTAATAAATTTTTTCAAAAAAGTGTTGACAATGATATTAAGAGCTGTTAAGATATAGACATAGAAACGAACACAGGAGGGCAGTAAGATGCTATATAGTGCTATAGTTAAAGATAAAGAGAGCGGAAGAAGAATTGTAATTCGAGAGCAAGAATATCCGAATAAAGCTGAATTTATCCACGATTTGCGGCATAATGGATACGCAGTAACCCCGCTGAAAGTGAAAAAATCAGAAGTATTCGATTATATCCTTACCCAAACGAATTGCTATTGGTGGGACTGGAAAGAAAATAATTAATAAAGGAGATAAAAAAATGCAAGAATTTGAATTTGTTGATAATGAAATTTTTGAAAAAAACGGCAAAGAATACCTTAATAAAGGGCAAGTAGTAGTTGATGATATAACATACTACTTTTACATTAGCGTTGATGTACCTTGTTTCGCAGGGCTATATTTACCTAATAAAGAAAAATTTATAGTTATTGCTAGAGTTGGTGAAAATAAAGTCAGAGAAGCCACAGAGGAAGAACGTGTTATATTGCAATGCAAGTGCAGAAGATGCATAAATTGCGGAAAAGTAATCACTAAAGAGGATTGGATTTGGGTAGACGGAGACACGCTGTGCACTGATTGTTATGAAAATTTATTGGGTGAAGAAATTGAAATATGCGATATTTGTGGATGCGCTCATTTTTCAGATAATGATAGAATGATTTTCATTCAAGAAGAGGAAGAGACACAATTAATCTGTGATGAATGCGCTGAACGTCATTACTACCATTGTAGTAACTGCGGAGAATGGACTAAAAATTCGCTAACAATGACTAACGGGGACTACATATGTGATGAATGCTTCGAAACAGGAGACTATTATATATGCGACGATTGCAGGAACGTTATAGACCCGTATATCGAAAGCGTGACAATACGCAACGATAATGTATACTGTGAAGATTGCGCATCAAACCACACAGATCCTAATGAAGAATATGTACACGAATACGGCTACTCTCCCCGCATAATGTTTAATGATGGAGAGGAATTGTATAGAAATCCGAAAAAGGGGGAAAGATATTTTGGGCTAGAAATTGAGACAGAATGCACTGGAGATATACTAGAAATAGTAGAAGATGAAGATTACTATTGGGCTACCTATGATAGCAGTATTCAATGCCTACAGGGAGGCTGTGCCGCCGAAATAGTGACACAACCGACAACATTTAAAGCATGGCATAATTACAGCGACGCCTTTTTTGATGCTTTAGAATACAACTGCGATACTAATACTTCTTGCGGATTACACATTCATGTCAATAAAGATAGCGTATCAGATGAAACGATTGAAAAAGCAATGTTATTTATTAGTAAACATTATGAAAAAGTAACAATATTTGCAGATAGATTAATGTGTAACATATGCAGTTATGCTGGCGATAATTTAGAACGCTATAAAGACTTTTATCCTTGTTGCAAATCTGTTAAAGAACAAATCAATCTTGTAAAAAAGGGGAAAGATAATGTACGGAATAAATATTTAGCCATAAATACAATGCATAAAAATACATATGAATTCCGTATATTTAACAGTGCTGTAAATAAGGGTAGAATACTAGCATATATTGAATTCGTAGAAGCACTGCTAGAATATTGTTCAGAAAGTAATTATTTACAAATTTACAAATCTAATTTTTGGAATTTAGCAGAATACGCAAAGGGAAAAAAGAAATATGAACATTTAGAACATAGATTTTATGAGATAAAAAATGAAATATAATAGGAGGCTGAAAAATGGAAATTTCAGAAGCAAGGTTTAGCAAATTTAATGATGAGCGCATCAGTTACACTACAGCAGAACGGCTAATGTCATATGAAAATGTGCTAGTAGTAGAGGAGCACTATGGAGCGTATACTCTAAAAAATATTAATAACGGTGATATTATCACAGTTTACACAAATTAAAGGAGGTTATATAATGAGTACATCAGCTTACATTATTACTAAACACAATGGCTACTATTGGGGGGCTATGTGTAATTGGGATGGATACCCTGACGGTTTAGGAAGTGATTTGCTTAATATGACTATGGCGGATAAGAATAGTAACACTATTGAACAGCAGATATTTGATACTATTAAGAATGGCGATATGTCATATTTAGGCGAACCTTACATGGAGGAAGACAGCGAAGCATATAAATTTAAGTCGTTAAAAACTATGCTACGTAATATAGTAGGATGTTTCGTTGATTATATCTATCTATATAACTGCGAACAATGGTATGTAGCACGTGCACAGTATGATGTTGATGTTATTGACTTCTATAGACTATCTCTATTCTTTAAGAATAATAATCCGCAAGAATTTAAGGGTGAAGACTATCAAGAACATATCTTTAGGGATAAAACGCCTGATAATATTATTACAATAAGGAGTAAATAATAATAAGTACTATTATAGCATATGGTGGGGGGGGGTAGCCTATGAGTGATAGATAAATATTATCAATTAGACAACATGGCTATTTATGTAAAATCATTAGTAGTATATAATAGTATTAAGTATTATATATTAGATATATTTATTGATAATATTTATACAAAACAATATAATATAAAAACTAATGATATATTATTGACAGAAGAATATATTGTTATTAATGAAGTAAAGTTTATTAGAAACTATTATCAATAAGAAACAGTAACCACATGAAAATACATCCGTTTTCATAATGGTTACTGTTTTTATAACCGTGTGCCTAGTTACAAAATTTTTTTACAAAATTTTTATTTCACAAAAATCTGGGGTAACTTCAAGAACAGTAATAAAAGCAATAATACAATAGTGAATTTTTTTTCAAAAAAAAAATAAGCCTTGAAAGAGGCTTAAAAGAATCAGTCTTCCATATCTGGATGTTTATTACCACCTGTTAAGACAGCACAATATTTTTTATCAGCATGAAAGACATTTACTATTTCCCATCCATAGGGAACGTATCTTTTTTCAATCTCTATTATTAACAAATCTAAAGATGGTTTAATTACTTGGATATATTTCATTTATTCACCGTCCTCTCAATTATCCATCGGGTCACAATTCTCACAGTCAGGTTCAATGTCTCCATACTGCCAACGACAAAATGTACAGCAGTATTTACTGTCCCAGTAATCACAGGTAGTGTTACAATCATCACAAGGGCATTGTTCTTCTTCCATTTTTATTCACCTACTATTTTTTATCTTTATATCATAAGCACTACTAACTATACCCATATTACAGTCATCTTCCAAGTAGGCTTCTTCTATAATATCTCGAATTTCGTCTTCTGTAGCACCATCTTCTACGTCTATTTTTACTTTATATTCATTTGTCTCAATAATTGTCGCTATTACTGTTTTCATAATCTATTTCACCTTTCTTTATTAGCTCAGGATTATCGTAGATATTTCCTATAACTTCTATGTCTTGTGTTGAATCTAAAACGTTACAATCAATACCACTCACTCCATTAACTGTACTTTTTAAAATAAAACTTTTTACTGCGTGGTTCCAATACACAATAAAGAAAAAGGTCTTAGAATTACAAATACTAACAATATCGCCTTCAAATATCTTGTTGCCGTTCTTATCACCAAACCCAGTACACTGACCAACAGTTTCAGGGTCAACTCTATGCGCTACAGTTTGAATGATACTCTCATCTTTTTCGTAACAGAATATATCTGTATTACTAGACACCATTCTTGCCGAGCCATCCTCGTATTTTAATAAATGACCTGCTATCCACTCTCCGTTATCAAGCCTTTTACCTCTAAATAATATTTCACGCATTATTTTCTCTACGCTCCCTTATCTCAATTAATGGGCAGTCTGTATGTCTACCGCTTTTTAAAACCTTAAAATTCTCTCGTACGCCCTCGATATCTATACAAAAAATATTAGGCACTAATGCTTTGCCATCAACTTGACAATACTGCCCACTATCATCTATAAAAGGACATAGCATACAATTTACAGGCATTTCCATTCCTTTAATTATTATCATGTTTACTCCTTTTTTATTAGTTTCCTTACATTTCCCGCAATTTTTTATAATCATCTATCAAATGTTTTTTCGCTTCGTTTCTAGTTCTATAACATTTTCCTGCTTTGCGTAACAAGCAATGAAATGTACAGTCCTTATCAAATCTTACTTCTTGAATTCCACCTAAAACAGTCACATAATAAAATATTTCATCATATTCAGGACAAAAAGATATTTTCTTTACAAAAAAGTTACCAACCAACAAATTCAATAAAGTATAAGAATAACCGTTCTTTTCACCATCACATTTTAAAATATCTTCTGGTTTTTCAAAATCTTTATTGATATAAAATGTTTTATCATATAACTTCTTTTTGTTACTGTTTAAAATATAAAATTTTTCACCTGCTTGTAAATCATTATCTTCTAAAAATTGTTGTATATATTTATTCATTATCGTTATCTCCGTTATTTTCCATTTTTGCTCCACAGTTGTAACAATACTTAAAATCTTTAGCTAATACATAGTCAAGTCCAATATGAGAAGGGAGACGTGCGTTGCATATACTACAGCAATTATGAATCCACCTTCCGTGCTTACGCTCTTTTACAAGTTGTTGTTTACACTTCATCTTTTGTACTTTCCCATATTTTTATAGTTTTTTCCTTGTTGGCTATCGCATCTTCTTTTGTTTTGTAGCATAAACCAGCCCACATTAATAATAAATCTTGGGTGTCTCCTATAAAACACTTAGAGCAGTAGCAACCATTAGCAGCAAGATACCAATAAACTGTATTAAATTTAGGTTTAAATGGTAATTTTTCTACTAAATATTCTCCACTCATTAACCTATAGAATAGTTCATAAATATCTATACTAGTAGGAGTATTATGAATACTAAATATCCCATCACAGCCTATTTCAAAAGTAGATTTTTCAAAAACACGTTCTCCATTTTTATTTGTTAAATAGAAATGCTCACCTGGCTTTAGATGGTTAGTATCTAAAAAATGTTGAAGATATTGACTTATTTGAAGATTTTTAGCAGAAGCATATAAATATTTTTTATTAGAGTCTTCTTTATCAGAGTTTTCAAAAAAATCCTCTACATTTTTGATAGAATAAGTAATACCATTAATAGTTCCTTTTAAAATATAGGCATACTCTTTTTCATTATTTTCATGTTCAAGACCTTTAAAGTATTTCAATAAACGTGCTAATCTGTCTAATATTTGTTCTTTCATCATTTACTCCTTTGTATATTTTTGGCAATAAGTATGACCATTAATAAAAACAAAATTACAACAATTACATTTATAATTATCTTTGTAAGCACATTTGGCATCATTATAATGCTTACAATTAACCCACGGACAATACAATACTCTCTGCCATGAGTATTCATCTCTAACGTGCATTTGTATTACTACATCTGCTAATTTAATTGTTCTCATATATTAATCTCCTAATATTCTTTTACAAAAATTGCATAAAACACGCCATTTGATTCAGTAAAACTATGCAAAGAATACCCTAAAGTTGAGGCTTTATTTATAAATTCTATTAGTTCATCAAAATCTTTTTTCTTCGTTCCTTGATACTGTTTCATAATAATTCATCCTCGTTGTATAATAAAATCGTTGTGGTGTATACTTGGAAGGAACCTGTGTAATATTAAACTGTCTGCACTGTTCACAATTAGCTTTTATGCAACAGGGGCAATAGTTAAGATATTTCATCTAATTCACCTAACTCTTTAAGTGTTAGTGGTTTTTCCCCTAATGCTTCTCTAACTGCATTATAGGTATGTAAAGAATTACGTAAGTCCCAATAAAAACTTGAAATAATTTCTTCCTTAGTTCCAGAGCATAAATATTGGTCAGAATCCCCACAAGTTTCACAATACAAATCTTCGTAAGATACTTCATTTTCTGTGATAAAATAGCCTCCTAAATGGCTTTCATATAAATGCATTATAATCCTCCTAGCATAAAAATTATTTTACCATGTTTTTAACTCAAAATTTGTTTTACAAGTCCCTTGTTCTAAAAGTCTTTTTACAGTCTCTCCTAAATCTTCTTCTGTACATGCTTTGAGTGTTTCTAGATTTGATAAAAATACTTTCATTACTGTTCCTAAAGATAAGGCAAAACTATACATTTGAGAAATTGAAATGGTGTGTGTGTATTTGGAACAAATTAAAGTAATAGTATTAATATATTCTGAATTATAATTACATGTGGGGCATCCATCATAACTTTCTTCGTCTGATTCTATATCAAGTAAATAACCATCTTTTAATTGCAATAAATATTCCATAATCTTCCTCCTAAAATAAACTTATAATAGCTGTTATTGCTAATAGTATAGCACCAATAGATGCACAATACATTGTAGTAAAAAGTAGAGCGAAAGCTATAAGCTTAGTAGCTGTTTTTTGAAACAATTTAAAACCTTTTATAATCAATCACCTCTATTTTTATATTGATTTCTCCACAATTTGCTATGAAATAAAGGTTTATTCGGACCTATATTAACAATAGCTCCAATAATAACCAACGGAAGCATAATTGGGAAAGCAAAAATAAATAAACATAACCAACCTAAACCTGATACAAAATCATCTGCTGAGTCTCTTTTCTGCGTTTGTTTCATAACATCAAATCCTTTCTAAATAAAAATCACCTTTTCTATGCTTTTATTATAACATGAAAAGGTGATTTTGTCAAGGTGTTATCCAACAAGTTTTTATATCTTTTATATTTAAGTCAAGTATAGCCTTTTTATTCATTTGATATGGGTGCAAAGGCTTCCTACTTGAAATAAATTTAGGTTTAAAATCAGTATAACTAACTCTTATTTTTGGATAATTTATACTAATTACTTCTAAAGGCATATCAGGAGTAATTAAAACTGTGTAAGGAACTCTTACATTAAATAGGACTACTGGACATTGTGTAGAATCTTTTAAGTATACTGTATCTCCTATTTTCATTACTATCTCCTTCTACATTAGTTTCTTTAATTCTTGCAAAAATGGACAATTAAATAAATATTCTGCAATACTTAGTTTTTTTGCGTGTTCGATTGCTTCATCAGCACTTCCAAATGTTTCTATAACCTCTTTATTCTTATTTAATACATGATAGTCATAAACAGGATAATATTGACCTGAATTCTTGTGCCAAAAAATAATCTCACGTGTTATTGAATATGGAGCTAATTCAAAGTCACAATAAACAATTTGAAATTTAAAACGTTCAATTATAAATTGTTCAAGCCATTTTTTAAACATATCCCCTAAAATCATTTCTGGTGGACAACTTTTTTTTGAAAAAATACGTTCTTCTTCTCTACCACATTTAGCACATATTACCTTGATTTTATACTCTTCTAATGTTTCTGTATATTGCATTTTTAAATATTTGTAACAATCGTGGTCTAATAATTTATGCATTAAAAAATGATTGCAAGAATAGCAATAACACCTAGAGTGATTAAAAACCTCCATAAATTTACGCCATATTTTGCAATAAATCCTTCTCTAAATTCTTTAATGTTATCAAGAGTATCTTCAAGGTCTTCTTTTATTTCTTGCAGTTTATCTTTAAATTCTGCTAATTCCTCATCAGTCATTTTTCTAATAACATCTCTAAGCTCTTTATGAGCTTTCTTTACATTTTGAATTTTTGTATCAAGCAATTCTTTATTAGTCATTTTTTAAATTCTCCCTTCCAACAAATTTCTCTTGTAATTTCATTAAGTGGAATGGGTCTATACCCCATTTCTTCTAAAGCCACATTAAAATGTTTGCAAATAGATTCTATTTTAGCCAAATTATGTAAATGTCCGTGAACGTTTATATCGTAATTATGAAAAATTTTTGGTTCATGGCTAAAAATAAAATTTATTCCTTGATGTTTTAGAATATACTCTTTGCAAACAATATCAAAGTATTTCTGATATATTTTTTTAGAAAATATATCATGGTTTCCTAATGTTAATATTTTTTTACCTTTTAATTCTTTAAAGATTTTTAAATCTATTATTGACCAAGCAATATCACCTAAGCAAATAACCGTATCTTCTTCTGCAACAAAATCATTCCAGTTAGTGATAATTTGCAATTCATAATCATCAGGTCTATTGCATAATTTTTTAATTTCTTTATGACCAAAATGAGTATCAGCTATTACCCAAATCATTATACTCTCCTTTGGCTTCTTTTGTGATTTAATATTGCTTTATTCCAACAAATTAAACAATTCTGTTCGTAACATAAATCTGTACTATTTTTCATACCAAGTGTTTTAGGGCAAAAGTTTCTTGCTAGATATGAAAAATTTAAAGCAGAAGTATAAGTATAAATGTATTTATACTCACTATTACCTTCTCTTCCAACAACTCTTTTGTGAATAATATTTGACATGATTATTACCTCTATTCTCCAGCTTTAAAATTATATATTGGTTTAACTATTTTTACTATTTCAACTGTTTCTTGAATTTGATTTACAATTTCATCCATAGGTTTATAAGCCATAGGAGATTCATCAATCGTTGATTGATTTATGCTAGATGAATAAATGTTTCTCATACTGTATTTATATTCATCTAAATCAACAAGTTCTTTAGCCTGTCTTCTGCTCATTAATCTACCTGCTCCATGTGGAGCTGAGTAGTTCCATTCAGGATTACCTTTTCCTATGCAAATTAAGCTACCATCACGCATATTCATAGGAATTATACATAATTGGTTTTTTAGGGCAGAAATAGCTCCTTTTCTAACAAAAATTCCTGCAAACACATCAGCTTTGTCTCTATATTCAATGTAATTATGCACAGACTCAAATTGTTTTTGAGGACTATAAGACACGAATAAATGTCCTAGAATTTTAAGTGCAATTTCTTTTCTATTTAATTTTGCCCAATTAACACAATAGTCCATATCATGTAAATAATCCATTACAGATTTTCTATCTTTTAAGCTTTCCAAGCCAGTTTTAATAACAGATGTTTGTGCTTTAAAATCTCTTAATACCCTTTCTCTATCTTTTGGAGGAGTGTTTTTTATCAGTTCTGCTATATCATTCTTTCTGTTATGTAAATCATCATAAGCTTGTTTTTGATATATGTCACATACTTGTTTTCCTAAGTTTCTAGAACCGCTATGAATAATTAAATATTTATTATCACTAGCATCAACATCAATCTCAATGAAGTGATTTCCTCCACCTAAAGTACCTAAACTATTCTCAATCCTTTGAATATTTATTAATTTTGAATAACATTTTAAAACACTTAAATCATATTTTGTAGATACTTTGTTGTTAATAGACATTCCAGATGGAATATTATTGCGAATAAATTCGTCTAATTTAATACAGTCTATATCAATTTTGCCTAAACGATAAACAAATACTCCACATCCAATATCTACGCCAATAATATTAGGAATAACTTCTAATTTTGATAAATTAGCAGTAAATCCTACTACACATCCTTTTCCTGCACGATAATCTGGCATGATTCTAATTTTTGAATCTTTAAATGAGTTGTTATTACATAGTTCAATAATTTGTGAATAAGCATTTTCATCAAATCTATCAGAGTATATTTTTGCTTCGTTATATTTTCCCTTAGCTAATAGCATTTTTTTATTCCCTCGTTTCTTTTTAGTATGTGTATATTATACCACATTTTTTTCTTTATGTCAATACTTTTTTAAAAGTTTTAAAAAGAAAGAAGCAAAGAAAAAATATTATATAACTTCGTTATATAATATCTCATTATTAATATAATAATATAATAATATAATAATATAATAATATAATAATATAATAATATAGGGTAGCATAAAAATATTGATTTGTCAATAGATTTTTTAAAAATATTTTTAGAAATTTTTCAAGGAAAATCTATTGACAAATCTATAAATTTATGATATAATAATAATACATTTTGAAATGGGGTGTAAAAATGAAAGAAGAAGACATTGTAGACTTACCATTATATGATTTATTTAAATTTCTTGTGGCAAAAAATGCGGGAGAGGTTTTAATAATTAGAGGTATCTTTACAAAAGCGCAAGATGCTATGTTATCTAGTGCCGATAAATTTTTAAAGAAACTTTCCGAGGAAAGAGAAAAAGAAAATTATGAAGTTAATTTATCAATGGCTATTCAATGCTACGCACAGGCACTGTTCATAGGTGAAAAAATAGAATTGTGTGATAAGGTAAGTTACGATTTAACACCAGAATGCTTTAAAGGTGTTGACAATTAATTAAAAGTGTGGTATAATGTAATAAAAATTGCAAAGTTGGTGGTAGAATGAATAAAGAATTAGCTTTAGAACAAATTGATGCTTGTATCTTAATGCTTGAACAGATTAAGTCATCCATAACAGGTGCGGGTGATGGCACTCCTAAACGGTTTTGGGTTGATTCCGATGGAGTTCAGCATTTTGAAAAAGACCCATATTTACTTGATGGGGATATTTTTTGCTGTGGCGAACGTTGTAGGGTAGATAACGACAAATATATCTGTCAAGTATGTGGGTCAAAATATAGATGTGAATAGAGGTGGTTTTATCAAGAAGCTAATAAGTGTTTTAATAACACTACTTCTGATGCTCTTTTTGGTTCTGCCAATAGACAAATCAAATTCAACACCAAGAGTTGATGCTTCGGAAATAAAAGTAGAGTATGAACTTAAACCGCCAAAAATTATTTCTTACGATATGTTGGCAACAGCTTATACAGCGTCAGAAGATGAATGTGGAAGACCTTCTTGGCACCCAGATTATGGCAGAACTGCTTCTGGTGAATTTGTTAGAGAGGGAATTATAGCCGCAGATACAAGCGTGTTGCCTATGCACAGCAGGGTTTACATTATTGCTGGCGAATACAGTGGTTACTACGAGGTTAAAGATACTGGTGGTGCTATTGTAGGTAATAGAATAGATATTTATTTTCCAACAAAAGCACAGGCATATAAATTCGGTAGAAGAAATGTTACTGTGCAGTTGATAAAGGAGTAGTAAATGCAAAGATTTGAAAGAATTTACAAAGATGCAAAATTGCCAACAAGAAAGACGGCAAGAAGTGCTGGTTACGACATGTATTGTTATAAGAATACAGAAATTCCTCCTGCTTATTCTTTAAAGGATGGACAAGTAAGAATTTCTCTTATGCCCACTTTAGTGTCGTTAGGAGTAAAAGCAAAGCTTGAATCAGATAGATTTTTACTTATGATACCAAGAAGTTCTTTGTGTAAAAGAAATCTTACATTAGGAAACACAGTAGGTGTTATAGATGCTGATTATTTTGGTAACAAAACAAATGATGGAGAGATTTTTGCGGCAGTCATAAATTTTGGAGATGAGCCTGTAGTATTAAAAGCAGGTGAAAGAATTGTTCAAGGAATTATTTCATCATATGATAAGGTAGATTATGATGATACAACAGATGAACGTGCTGGTGGTTTTGGTTCTACAGGAAATTAAAAAATAATACTTGACAAAAAGAAAAAAGTGTGCTATAATGTATACATAATAAAAAACAAAGGAGAATTCAAATGGATAAGATTAAGTATGTAGTAAACAAAGAAAAAGGAACAGTAACCGCTATTGCAACTAATTGTCGTAGAGATGTTGTGCGTAAAACAAATAAACTTGCAAAAGGTGTAGGTGCTTGGCATGCTTTTGATGCTTATGTAATTCCTGATACATTGAGTGCAACAACAAGAGTTCATGGAGCAGATGTGTTTGATAAAGAAAAAGGCAAAGCATTGGCTCGAAAAAAATTGCTTTTAAAATATCATAAAGAAAGCCTGAAATCATTGCGTTCTTGCATGAGCCTGCAAGCAAGACTTATGTTATCTCTTGATACACTTTACAATAAAGAATGCGAGAAGGTAGCAAGCTATAAACAAGAATGGGAAACTCTTAAAAAAGGGTGACTATAAATCAGGTTATCGCTTATCCTATGCTCCATAGGCGTAGCTAGAGCAGAAAGCGAAAGGGCGAATTAACCAGCGATAAAGGTTACTACGAGTGAAGGTTAGGCACTGACCTTATTCGATACCCTCCCGCTATCAGGGTGTTGATTTACAGTGCTTGAATCACTACACAAAAAAACAGATGTGACCGCTACAGCTTATCAGGCTGGCGGTCTATGGAGGATTAGCCTAATGGTAAGGCATCAGTCTTGAAAACTGACGTGCGATGAAAGTCGTTTGTGGGTTCGAGTCCCATGTCCTCCTCCACATGAGTCAGTGTATTCTTGGGGTAAGGAAACGGTCTGCAAAACCGTTAAAATTCACGGTTCAACTCCGTGCTGACTCTCCAATAAAAAATAATGCTTGACAAATACGCAAAAGTGTGATATAATATATATATAGTGCGGTAATAGTTTAAGGGTAAAATTTTAGCCTTCCAAGCTAATGTTACGAGTTCGATTCTCGTTTACCGCTCCAATGAGCTGTTAGTTTAACGGTAGAACAGTGGTCTCCAAAACCATTAATGGGGGTTCGATTCCTTCACGGCTCGCCATACTTAGGTAGTTCAATGGTAGAATCCCGCTCTGTTAAAGCGGTAGTTGTTGGTTCGAGTCCAACCCTAAGTGCCAATGGAGGGTTAAGTCAACGGTAGACTAGGCAACTTATAATTGCTTAATATTGGTTCGATTCCAGTACCCTCAACCAATCTTTGTGTGGCGCAGTTTGGTAGCGCATTCGCTTTGGGAGCGAAGGGTCGCAGGTTCAAATCCTGCCACAAAGACCAAAGACTGCAAAGGATAGGACACTCCCTAGTACTGAGGGAGGGTGCGGATTTCCGCTGTCGTAATGGCATCGTCTAAAAAAAAAATCCTTTTAATTTGCCAGAGCATTTGCTAGCTTTACTCTGGCATTAGATTAGATTGCGGGTGGGAGGCAAGGTGTTCTCGCAAGCCTCATAAGCTTGTTTAAGGTGGGTTCGATTCCCATACCCGCTCCCAAATAAAAAGTTTTAGCTTAGGTGGTTCAGTTCCTCCTATTCAAACCAATTAATAATGCAGGGGTTGCATAGTTGGCGATTGCACCAGACTGTAAATCTGGCACGTAAGATACATCGTAGGTTCGAGTCCTACTCTGGCATCCATATTGAAGCATAATACAAGGGTTAGTATGCTGTGCTGATAACGCAGAAATGATGGTTCAACTCCATCTGCTTCAACCATGTCCTATTACCCCAATCGGCAGAGGGAACGGACTTAAAATCCGTATAGTCTCAGTTCGAATCTGAGATAGGACACCAAAATGGCGTATTAGTCTAATGGCTAGGACACAACACTTTCAATGTTGGGATGGCGAGTTCAATTCTCCCATACGTCACCATACATGCCTTTAGCTTAGTTGGTTAAAGCGGCTGGTTGAAGCTCAGCAGAGTCCGTTCGATTCGGAGAGGCATACCATGCTAGTGTAGCTCAATAGGTAGAGCAACGGCTTTGTAAGCCGTGGGTTGCGGGTTCAATTCCTGCCACTAGCTCCATTTTAAAAATTGAATAGTTAGGGAAAGCCCTAGCTATTTTTGTTTATATGCAATAAACTTTATAAAAAACACTGTTACAACTGTAAAAAACAAAATAATTTATTTGCAAAGGAAGTGTTTGTTATAAGGAGTGTTCAAAGTGATTACTAAGGTGAAAAAGCGGGATGGAAGAATTGTAGATTATGATTCTTCTAAAATTGTTAATGCGATTCTAAAAGCTTTTAAAAGTTTAGGAATGTTAGAAGGAAAAGAAGTAAGGTTAGCAAACAAGATAGAAGCGAAGATTAAAGAGACAGCAGAAAGTATTCCAGAAGTTGAATTTATTCAAGATATGATTGAAAAAGAGTTAATGGCATCAAATTTTAAAAATGTAGCGAAAGAGTTTATTTTATATAGGGAAAAAAGAAATAGAGAGCGGGAAAGAGATTCTGCGTTAAGAAAAGAAATATTAAGTAAAATAGAATGTACAAATGTGATGAATCAAAATGCAAATGTAGATGAAGAAAGTTTTGGCGGTAGAAAATTTGAAAGTGCCGCAGTAATACATAAAGATATTGCGTTAAATGATTTAATGTCAAGTGACGTAGCAAAAGCACATAAAGAAGCGAGAATCTATATTCACGATTTAGATAGTTATAGTGTTGGGATGCAAAATTGTTTATTTGCAGATTTAGTACCATTATTAACAAATGGGTTTATTACAAGAAACGGTGATGTAAGAGGGGCAGGAAGTTTTAGTACAGCTTGTCAATTAGTGGCTGTAATATTTCAAGCACAGAGTCAGTGTCAGTTTGGTGGAATAGCTTCTGCACATATAGATAGAGACTTAGCACCATTTGTAAAAAAGAGTTTTGTAAAACATTTTAAAAGTGGTATGAAATATGTGGAGCAAAAAGAAATAGATAAAGAATTATATTATTTTTTAGATTTCTTAAAAAATAATGAAAAAAATACACATATAGATAATGAAGTTTTTAAGAAATATGAAAAGGCGTATGAATATGCAAATGATATGTTAGAGCGTGAAGGAAAGCAGAGCGCAGAAGCAATGTATCATAATTTAAATACCTTAGAGAGTCGTCCTGGGTCTCAATTACCTTTTACTTCAATTAATTATGGTTTAGATACAACGCCAGAAGGAAGATTAGTAACAAAATGGTTACTAAATGCTTCTATTGAGGGGATAGGTAAAAATCATTTAACTCCAATTTTTCCAATAAGTATTTTTCAATATAAAAAAGGGGTTAATGATAGAGAGGGAACTCCTAATTATGATTTAAAAAAATTAGCTATAAAGAGTTTAAGTAAAAGAATATATCCAAATATTGTAAATTGCGATTGGAGTAAAAATCCCGCCTCAAATATTGATGAAGAAATGGCTACAATGGGTTGTAGAACCTTGATAGGTAAGGATAGACATGGAATGGGATATAAGAAAGATGGTAGAGGTAATGCTTGTCCTGTAACTATTAATTTGCCTAGAATTGGTATAAGGCATGGCATTTGTTTAGGCAAACCATTAGATTTAGAAGGATTCTGGAAAGAGTTAGATGAAGTATTAGATTTAACAGAAAAAAGCTTAATAGAAAGATTCTTTTATATGTGCAAACAAAGCGTGAAAGCCGCCCCATTTATGTATAACAATAATATTGTTGCTGATGCAAAATTGGCAAGAGAAAAAGGCATTTATGAAACATTAAAGCATTTCACGCTAGGGTTTGGATATATTGGCATCGCTGAAATGTGCCAAGCATTATTTGGTGCAGACCATTATGAATCTAAAGAGAGTTTGGATTTTGCTTTAAAAGTTGTTGAGCATATTTATCAAAGAACAGTTGAAGCAAGTGAAAGACATAATTTGAATTTCTCTTGTTATGCCACTCCTGCTGAAACATTGGCTTATAAATATGCTTTAGCTCTAAAGAAGGAGTTTGGAGTAATACCGAATGTTACAGATAGGGAATATATCACTAATTCACATCATGTTCCAGTTTGGCAACAAGCTTCTATTTTTGAAAAATTAGATATTGAAGCTAAGTTCTGTGAATATCCAACGGCAGGCTGTATTACTTATATTGAGTTTGAAGCAGATGCAATGAAAAATGAGCAAGCAGTAGAGGATATTATGGATTACGCAATGTCTATTGATGTTCCCTATTTAGCTTATAATTTCCCTATTGATGTTTGCCATGATTGTGGTTTACAAAGTGATATTCCAAGTGTTTGTCCTAATTGCGGAAGCAATAATATTTTGCGATTAAGAAGAGTTACAGGTTATTTAACAGTTGATTATAGAAATTTTAATAAAGGCAAACAAAAAGAGTGTGAAGATAGGGTTAAACATACTAAATATACAAAGTTAAGATATGATGCTTATGATGATTTAAAAATTAAACAAACAAAATAATTATTAGGTGGTATTAAAATGTCAAAAAAAGTTATTTTAATAAGTGGGAAAGCCAGAAGCGGAAAAGATACTTTAGCAAAAGTATTGGGGGATTATTTAAAAGAACAAGGCAAAGAGGTATTAATTACTCATTATGCTGATAGCTTGAAGTATATTTGCGAAACAGTTTTTAAATGGGACGGTAAAAAAGATGAAAAAGGTCGGCAATTATTAATAGATATTGGTGAATCTGTAAGGAAATATAATCAAAATTATTGGGTAGATTGCTTAAAGCTTGGAATAAAAGGAGTAGAGAGAGATAGCCCCAGTCTTTCTTCTAATGCTGTTTATATTGTTGCTGATTGTCGCTACGAAAACGAAATAATGGAAATGAAAGAATTTTCTCCTTTGGTTATCAGGGTGGAGAGAGAGCATCAATTATTTAGAAATGGACTCACTTTACAGCAATCTTTAAGCAATAGTGAGACAGAATTAGATAGTTTTTCATCTTTTGATATAACCGTTCATAATGATTTTAAAACTGTAGAAGAATATAAAAAGTATGTTCAAGAAGTTCTTGCAAAAGAGGTGTTGAAATGGTTGACGTAACTCCTCAGACTTGTAAAGTGGGGACATTTAAGGAATTAGAAAGTGCAGAAGGGTTTTATATTGCACAAGAGAAGTTAGATGGGCATAGAGCATGTATGCATATAGGAACAGAGTTTAATAGGATAATGTTACGTGGCTTTTCTAAAAAGACAGGGCAGAGAGATGAGGCAACAGATAAGTTACCACATTTAAGAGATTGTGATTTACACACTTTAACAGGAACAGTTTTAGATGGTGAGTTAGTTTATGGAAATGATTCTCACTTTTTTGAAGTCCAGAAAGTTACAGGAGCAACACCTGAAAATGCAATAGCATTTCAGAATAAAAATGGATACTTAACTTTTAAAGTATTTGACATTGTTTATTATAACGGTAAAGATATAAAAGACTTACCTCTTATTGAGCGGTTAAAAATTTTAGATAATATTAGGTATATGTTTAGTGATTATATCAAAATGGTGCCCAGTTATTTTATAGAGAATTGTAAAACACAGGGGGCTATTTTTGAATTAACCCAAGATATTAGAAAGCCTACTAAATCTTTTGCAGACCTTTTAACGTTTTTTTGGTCTTGTGGTAAAGAGGGATTAATATTGAAAGATATTTTTGCACCTTATGTAGAAAAAAGGAGCGGTAATTTTTTGAAGTATAAGAGTATAAAAACAGCAGACTTAGTTATTATGGGGTTTGAACCACCATCAAGTCTTTATAATGGTAAATTAAGTGATGATGATTTATTATTAAAGTGGAAATATTGGGAGACAACAAGTTTTGGAACAAGAATTCCAGTCACTAAATCCTATTATAATAAATGGGTAGGTGGGGTAGTTTGTGGAGCTTATAAAGATAATAAGTTAGTTTACGTTTGCACTGCAAGCAATTTATCAGACGAATTAAAAGCAGAAATAAAAGAGAAGGGAAAAGATTCATATATAGGTAAGGTTGTGGAGATACAATATCAGAATTCTTTGATAAGCAAAGATGGTAGAGTAGTTACGTTAATTAATCCAAGATTCATTAGATTTAGAGAAGATAAGTCTGCTAAAGAATGTTTACAAGGAGATATAACTTGAAGCGCAAAGAAGATATAATATTTGAGGATTTACGAAAACATATCGTAACCTTTAGAACAGATGAAGAGGTAGCCTATTTCACAAATCTTTCAGATATTCATTGGGGTCTTTGTAACAGAGAATTATTTATAGAGACATTCAATTATTTAATGTCAATCCCTAATATGTATGTAGGCATAGGGGGAGATGCAGGAAATGGTGCAACAAAGCTTTCTAAGTCTGATGTTACAGAAGAGTGGTCAATAGGCGATAAACAGGTATACGAGTTAGCAGAAATAATGAAGCCATATGCTGATAGAATTTTGTATATTATAGATGGAAACCATTGGGCAGGAAGAAGGAAACATGATTCATACTTTACTCCTGAACTTATGTTAGCAACATTGATAGGTAAGCCTGAAATTTATATGGCAGAGTTTTGTTTTCTCTATTTTAATGTAGGCAGTAATTGTTATATTCATTTTGTTCAACATCAAGCTCCAAAAAGAGATGGTGTTTGGGATTGGATAAATGCTACTGTTATATGGCGTGAACATCATCACCAACGATATAAAAAAGAACGAGTAGTAATAGAGCATAATAAATTCACTAAAGAACCTAGACCAGAAATTACGTATGAGGTTTGGGGAGGAACTTTTCAAGTATATCCGTCTTACGCTAAAACAAAAGGATATCGAGTAGGAATTCCTGGCTGTTATGTAGCAGAGATGCGAGGAGAACGAAAAAAGAAAATTTTTTTATGGACAGATGATGAATTCATTCATTTAATGTCAAAAAAAGAATAAAAAATTAAAATATTTTAAAAAAATCTATTGACAAATCTATAAATTTATGGTATAATAATAACACAATGAAAAGAGTGATGAAATAATATGAAACGTATTTCAAAGCGTGAGTATGATAAATTACAGCAAAAAGAACGTGAAACAGGCAAACGATTAACTTTTAGAAGCAAAAATGGATATTGGATTATAGGGAGACATTAACCTATATACTATAATAAACCTAGTATTATTTACTAGGTTTATTTATTTTTAGATAGAGGTATTTATGGCACAAGATATGTTTTCGACTACAGAATTAGTCAACAAAATTTTTGATTTTTGCTATCTTTTGTCAGGCAAAGAAATGTTTTCGTATCAAGCACATTTTAGCAAGAGAATTATAAGAGCAGTAATAGAAAATGATTCTGAAACCTTAACAGCTTTAATGTCTCGTCAGAGTGGAAAAAGCTTTACAGTTAGCAACACTGTTGCGGGTTTAATTATTTTTCTTCCTATCTTGGCAAATATGCCAATGTTTTCTGATGATAAAAGATTTAGGCTATTTAAAGATGGTGTAATGGTAGGAATTTTTGCTCCAACAAAAGCGCAATCACAAATTATATTTGAAAACATAAAAGATTGTGTTTCTTGTTCTTCCGCATTAGAGGTATTAACAAATCCAGATTTTAATGTAAGATTCGGAACATTTAATGGTGAAAAGATAACATTAGAGTTTAATAATTTAAATATAAAATCTACTGTTACTTGTAAAAGTGCAAGTGAAGGCTCAAATATAGAGGGTGGTTCATATCATATTTTAATATGTGATGAAGCACAGGATATCAGTAATTTTAAATTTAAAAAATCTATTTTCCCAACAGTTTCGTTTTATAATGGAACAAAGATTTTAATTGGAACACCAAATATCAATAAGAACTTTTTTTATGATACTATTCAATTAAATAAAAAGCGGTGGGAAAATGAGGAAATAAGATTAAAGAGTCATTTTGAATTTGATTGCGATGTGGTAGTAAAAGCTAATCCGCATTATGCTAAGACTTTAGAATCAGCTAAGATGATTTTAGGGGAAAATAGCGAAGAATATCAAATGAGTTATAAATTAAAGTGGATGTTCCAATATGGAATGTTTATTGATGCTAATAAGTTCACAGAAGAGCCAATAGCAATGAAAAATAAAGATAGAGAATACGTATGTTATGATACTCAGTGCATAGTAGGAATTGATATAGGTAAGTCACAGGATAGTACAGTAGTTACTGTAGGACTTCCAGATTATACAAATCCTATAATTGTAGAGCAAGCAACAGAAGCAGGAGTTCCTGACTATGTTTTATACGATGTGAGAATTTTAGACTGGTTAGAAATAGTTGGTGACAATTATGAAGAGCAGTATTATAAGATAATGGATTTCTTAAAGAATTTTACAGTTAAAGGTATTGTAGTAGATGGAACAGGAGTAGGGGCACCTGTTGTTGACAGGCTTGCGGCTAATCTAAAATGCCCTGTTGTACCTTTTGTGTTTACTGTTCCTTCAAAATCTGCGTTAATGAAATACTTTGATGCTTATTTAAAAGCTAATTGTTTTCATTATCCTGCTTCTCCTAAAACGGCTGAAACAATAGAATTTAAAAAATTTCAAGAGCAGTTTTTGGAATTACAAAAAGAGTATCAGAATAATCATTTAGTTGTAAGACATCCTAAAGAAAGAAATAAACATGATGATTACCCATTCAGTGCCGCTTTAATGGTGTGGGGATTAAAAACGGAAATGGGAGCACCAGAATTGGTTACAGAAAATGAGTTTTTTAAGACAAATTCTAGTAGCTATCATTTTACAAATAGATTGAATCAAAGATTAAGAAGAAGGTGGTGATGGTTTGGATTTGGTATCAGGTTATCGTTCACTTTTAACAAAAATGGTAGAACCGTTTGTTAAGTTGAATGATAAAACTTCTTATTTAGGAGAGGCAGACCTTGCAAGGCTTGCTGAATATGAGAGGTTTTGGAATTTCTTTTTAGGGTATCATTTTGATTATATTGCTACCAATGAAGATTCACCACAAACTACTCAAAATTGGTGTAGACGTTTTGTAAATAAATATGTTAGCACTGAATTTAATGGTGGTTTTACTTTTAAATTTGATAAAGAGTTTGAAAAAGATATACAAAGTTTTGTAAATGGAGTATGGGACGACAATAATGGTTCAGAGTTAATGATGAATGTTGGGCAGTGTAAATCTGTTACAGGAGATGCGTATATTCACGTTCATTATGAAAGTCCTAGTGAAATTGATGACCCTTTCGGAATGTATCCTAAAGGTAGAATACGACTATTTAGTATTCCTTCAAGTATTGTTTTTCCAAAATATAAAGATGGTTATAATGGTTCTCCCGATGCTTTAGAGTCTGTATCTATTATTTATAATGTTGAAAGAGAGCCTGCTTTATTTGCGGGTAAAAAAACAGTTACAATTAAATATATTTATACTAAAGATGAGGTAAGAAAACAAGAAGATGGAAAAGATGATGTGGTTATTCCTAACCCATATGGGATTATTCCAATCGTACATTTTAGAAATTTACCCTTGTCTGGCTCTAATTTTGGTTTATCTGACTTAGAAGATATTATACCATTAAATTTAGAGTTAAACGCTAAATGTTCTGATGTTTCTGAAATATTAACTTATCATGCCGCACCAACAACAATTATTACTGGTGCAAGAATAGCTAATCTTGAAAGAGGCGCAAATAATGTTTGGGGTGGATTGCCTAAAGATGCTAAAGTGTTCAACTTAGAATTGCAAGGTGATTTAGGGGCAAGTATCAATTATATTGGCAACACTAAAACTAATATGTTTGAGATTGCTAATATGCCAAAATTAGCTATAGGTGGAGAAGCACCGCCTGCAAATTTAAGTGGAACAGCTTTTCAAATAGCTTTCATGCCTTTAATAGATTTAATAAAAACAAAACAAGTAATGACAGGGGCTTCTGTTCAACTTGTAAATAAAATTATTTTATTAATTGGCTTAAAAGAAGGTATGATTTCTGTTAAGGAATCAGATAGATTTAAATTATTTACTCATAGAGTTGTTTTTGGGGATATTTTACCTCGTGATATGGTTCAAGAGTTAAGTCAGATTCAGCAAGAAATGAAAGCTGGATTAGAAAGTAGAGAAAATGCTTTAGAAAGACTTAAAAAAGATTCTCCACAAGCATTGTTAAAAGAGATTGACAAAGATAGTAAGGAAAATCCACTATATTATGGTATTGCTCCTTTAAGTATGCCCGCAGGAAACAGATTAGTAAATCCTTCCGATGGTTCAGTAATGTTAGAACCAGAGAAGGAAGAAATTCCAGTAGAAAATAATGCTAATCCTCAAATGGATTTTAAAAATAAGGTTGGAACTAATAGAGAGGGTAAAGAAAAAAAACTCTTTACTGGATTAGAGAAAACCTAACCTTCAAAAAAGGTATAATATAGATACTTTATAAAAGAAGGAGGTGGTAGAGTGTCAGCGGAGAAATATATGAAGCCATCAAATGTTAATACAAATATTACCCCAGCAGTAAAGTTGCAGGTTGATAAAAAACCTGCTAACAGGATGCCTACCAATGGTACAAAGGTTTCAATGAAACCACAAGGTAAGTAATTGTTATTTATTAGGAGGAAGAATTAATGTCAGAAGAAGAAAAGGATACACAAGCGACTGGTCAAGAACCTGCACCAGCGCAGAACGCACAAACACAAGTAGATATAGATGCGTTATTGTCCAAAGCGAGGGAACAGGAAAAAGCAAAACTGTATCCTGAGATTGAGAAATTAAAAGGTGAGCTAAAAGTTAAAAGCGAAAAGCTTAATGCTGAGATTTTAAAATCCAACGGACTTGAAGATACTGTAGCAGAAAGAGATAAAGAGATAACACGGCTTAAAGACTTGATTGAAAAAGCAAAACAGGAGGGACAATCTTTGGGTAAAGAAGAATTGGAAGCTCTCACAAAAGAGCGAGATGAATTAAAAGCAGAGGTAGAAAAAGCTAGAGCTGAATTTGAAGCTTACAAACAATCACAAGAAGTAGAAGCATATAAAGCTTCTAAATTAAGTGATATTGACGAAGATTTCAAAGACTTAGTAATAGGTTCTACTAAGGAAGAAATTGATAGTACATATGCAAAAGCAAAAGCTTTGCAAGATAAAGTCAAAGAGAAATATAAACCAAATCTGGGATTGCCAACACCAGATATGAATAATATCTTTGAATCAAAAAATAAAGATGCTTTAGCATCTGTCAGAGACATGGATAATCAAACTTACGAAGCTTTGCGAAAAGTAATGTTTGGAGATTCAGGAAATCGTAAATTTTAATAGGAGTGATTTTTTAAATGGCTGAAAACCAAACACTAAAATTCCCAACAGCGAATGATATTAATACAATTATTCGTGAGAGTGGTACTGAATTAGCCGCAGGTAATGCGATTCGCTTAATCAACGAATTAAAACCTGTGTATTCTAAAGAATTAGACTATCAAGCTGAACCAGTTATGAGATTTTATCAGTTTGCGGCTGTAAAAACTGAGTTAATGACTCAACCTGGCAATACTATAAAAATGTTGACTTACAAAAACTTAGAGTTGCCGCCAGAATTGCTTGAAGGTGATAGAATTAAATCTCAAACTTTAAGCTCTACAATGAAAGAAATTGTTGTTACAGAGCATGGTACTGCAACAGCAATTACTTCATTATCTTTACAGTTCTCTTTCGTTGACCAGATGGCTAACAGTTTAAAATTGCTGGGTAGAAACATCGGGCATGTAATTGAATGCGAATTAAGAGATACCGCTTGCACAGGTGATGTAGGCACCTCTAAAATTTTTGGTCGTAAAAAGGATGCGGCTAAAATTTCAGCAAGAAATGAAATTGCCGCTGGTGCAAATGAATTATCAGTAGCAACTATTAAAGATGCTGTTGAAATTTTGTCAACTAATAATGCGCCAAAAATCGGTGGCAATTATTATATTTGCTTTGTGCATCCTCATCAATCAAGAACATTGCGAGATGACCCAGCTTGGATAAATGCAAGCAATTACGGTGCACCTGAACAGTTGTTCAGTGGTGAAATTGGTAGAATAGATGATGTTCGTTTTATTGAGACAACTATGATGCCTAATGGTGCCGCACCTATCGGTGATAATATTGCTGGCTATAAAGCTGATTTAGAGGGCGCAGGCAAAAACAGCATTAACGTATATCAAGCTGTCTTATTTGGTGAAGATTACTACGCTATGGCAGTAGCTTTACCGCCTGAAATTAGAACAGATACTCCACAAGATTTCCAACGTGAGTTGAAACTTGGTTGGTATGGAATTTGGGGCACTAAATCCTTAAATCCTACTCATGGTGTTATCATTGAAACTGCTTAATAAATGAGCAGGGAGGGGATTTAAATGGCTGAAAAATTAACGGATACTGATGTATTCTATATGGAGCAAGCCCCAGAAGTTATTGCTAATAAAACAGGAGCTAATGTTAATGATGTATTTTTTGCAAAACAAGCTCCTAGTAAGTTAGCAAAAACTCTTGAAGTCTCAGAGGATTCTGTATTTTATTATAAGCAAGCTCCAAATTTGCTTGCTAATGAATATGTTGGTGAGGAACCTCCCACACCAGTTACACTTGTAAGTATTGCGGTAACAACACCGCCCACAAAACAAACATATGCAATAGGTGATGAATTAGATATCACTGGCATGGTTGTAACAGGGACTTATAGTGATTCCAGTACAAAAGTTGAAACTGTGACAAAAGGTAATGTTACAGGTTTTAATAGTGCGGAAGCTGGTGAAAAAGTTTGCACTGTAACTGTAGGGGGTAAAACCACTACATTCACTGTTACAGTACAGGCTGGATAAGAACCTTTTAAGGGAAGGGGTAATTCCCTTCCCTATTTTTATAATATATGGAGGATTTAAAATTGGCTAGAAATCAAACACCAGAAACGAAAGAAGCAGTTGTAGATTTAGATGTTTTAGAAGTCAAAGAAGTAAAGCCCGTTCCTAAAACAGTAGAAGTTCGGGCTAAAATTGATATAGAGTTTTATTTTGGTGATGCTTGGGTTTATATGAAAAAAGGTCAAACTTACAAAGTATCACAGGAGTTAAAGAATTATTTAGCTGAGAGAAACGCTTTAGACGTTTTATAAGGGAGGGGTAATATGGATACAACAAAAGATTTGTTAGTATCTTATTTAATAGATAGCTTAATGTTATCTGCACCTCTTATTAGTCAAGACCCTGCCTTTGCTCAATTACAGGAAGATATTCCTAAAATAGTTGAACAAAGTGCTAAAAGGATTGGCAAGACAGTAGAAGAAATAACACCTGATGAAGAATATGTCGTTATTTTATATGCTAAACTTGAAATTTTTCAAAGATTAGCTTTGGCAGTAGCACCTGAATTTGATGTAACGGTAGAGCAAGCTTCTTTTAAAAAAGGTAATAGATTTTTTCATTATACCGCTTTAGCACAAGAAGTGCAGACAGAGCTTGAAACTAATGCTAATATTTATACTGTAATAGTAAAGCCTGTAACTGTTACAACAAAAGATGGGACTATAAGAAATTATAATCTTTCTAGGGAACAGCCTGTCAAATTATCAATAGATTTAGTTAGTGACAACAATATTGAATTATCGTGGAATAAGTTTGATTTATCTTATGGCGATTTCAAAAGGTATTCATTATACTATGGTTTAGAGCCTATGTATGATGAGTACGCAGATACTGTCTTAGATATTTCTAAAGCTTTAACAACACAAATGTTTTATGATATAAATAGAACTAAGTACAGATTAAATAATTTATCTGCAAATACAACTTATTATATAGTTTTGGTTTTTGAGGGAAGAAATGGTGCAAAGTCATTAATTTCGCAAGAGGTAATGACAAATGGGTGATAAAGAATGGGTTGAAAGTTCTTTGCAAGAAGTATATCAAATGATGGGAGTATTAAATATGTCTTTTGAGTATATACCTCTTCTTGAAGAGAGATATAACGATGAAGGGTTAGCAATATTGGATTATGATTATGAAAATCGTATTCCAATAATCGCCGCAATGAATACTGATAAAGAGGGAGACCCTGATTTTGATTATGAGCGTAAGGATTTAAAAAATACTCGTGAGAATGTGACAATTCAATTCACTCGTGGCAGTATTCTTCCGCATATAGTAAAAGCCAGAGATGCTATAGATGTGACTATTGGAGAGAACACTGAAAGATATATCATACTTGGAAATGATAATGGAATTGTTTTAAGTGGTATTTATTACAGTGTAAGGGCTACAGCAGTATCTGGTGCTCTTCAAGATTATGAGGTGCTTAACAATGGGATTGAAGCTACGTTTTAATGCCAGAGGCAAAAGCAGTAAAAATCTTGATGGGTTTACAAAAGTGGTAGAACAATACAGTATAAAAATGTCTTTATATGGAGCTTCTGGTGTAAAAAAAGCGGCAGATATGCTTTTAAAGTGGTCGCAAGAATTAGTTCCAGTAGATACAGGTAAATTAAAGCGGTCTGGAAAAGTTGTTAAAATAACAGATAGTACAAGTAGTGCAAGAATGGTTTATCAAGTACAATATGAAGCATTAGCTCCGTGGGGGAATAGTAGTGCTGGGACTTTTAATTATGCTTGGATACAGCATGAAGATTTAACTTTGCGACATCCGAATGGAGGACAAGCTAAGTATTTAGAATACCCTTATAGGTCTAATAAACAGTTATTAATGAGCATTATTAAAGAAGCTACAAAGAAAGGAATGGGAGCACGATGACATTTGCTACAAGTGTTGCAAAGTATTTAGAAAGCTTAAATTATGGAAAAGTCGGAAAAGATATTTTCATAAATAACATTCCTTTAACTAATTCTAATAAAGCTTTAAATATTGCTGTTTATGATACTCCTTCTTATGCTATTGTTGGTAGAGCAAGAAATAGTGTTGATTTTACTTGTCAGATTAGAGTGAGAGCTTCAAAAGCTGAACAAGTGTTAAGCTGTATTAACAGCATATATAAATTACTGAATACTGGGATAATGGTTGACCCAGAAGGTAAAAAATTTCATGTAAAGCAGGTTAATCCACCACAATTTTTAACTTATGATGAAAGTAATAGGGTAAATTGGGTGTTAAATATAACTGCTTTGAGTGGAACTTATTAGAAAGGACGAATGATTAATGGCTATGGATATTACCGCCTTACGTCTTATGGAGTTAAAAGATGTAAAGGTTTCAAGAATGATTTCTGATTCCGCTGATGCAGAGCCAACTTATGATAATCCTGTAGATTTAGCGGGTGCGTTATCATTCCAAGTATCCCCTGAATTAGAGAATAAGATTCTGTATGGTGATTCAACTATTATGGATTCATATTCTCGTACTACTAGCATTAACTTTACAGTTACGAATTCTGTTGTAAGTTTATCAGGATTAGAAGTTATTATGGGCGGTCAAATCACAAGAGCAGGTGCTGATGAAGCTGAAACTGTTATTTATGAGTTGACTGCTAAAAATGCTACACCGCCTTACTTTAAAATTGAAGGTAAGTGGGATTATGCGGGTGAGACTATTGGAGATGCTCACATTGTACTTTATAAGTGTCGTGTAAGTGAACCGCCAGATTTCACAGTAAATGATTCTAGCGGAGACTTTGGTGATTGTTCTTTTACAGGAACAGCAATGCCTACTCGTAAAAGCGGACATTGGTGGCAGTTAATTCTTAATAAAGAGGAAAAAGAAATTGAAATTCCAAGTGAATTAACAAGCATTTCTGTAAAAACTCCTCCAACAAAAACAACTTATGCTATTGGAGAAACTTTGGAATTAGATGGATTAGTAGTTGAAGGAACTTATGAAGATGGGACAAAAAGAAATTTAACAATCACAATGGCAAACATTAGTGGTTTTGATAGTTCTTCTGCCACCACAAATCAAACAATAACTATTACTGTTGGAAAATTAACAACAACTTTTAAAGTCACAATTAGTGCTTAATTAAGAGGGGAAATCTCCCCTCTTTTTTAATATTTTTTAAAAAATCTATTGACAATTTAGCAGAAATGTGTTATAATATAGTAGTAAAAATGAATAGTGAGGTAAAATAATGTCTAAACAATTACAAATATTAAAACCTAAAGCATATGAATTTCTTTTAGGAGATAAACAAGTAGCATTATCTTATGATTTGAATGCTTTTGCTCTTTTAGAAGAAGAATATGGTTCTATTGAAGAAGCTTTTGCAAGAATGCAAGGAGCAGAAGGTAAGGGCGTAAAAATAAAAGATACTCTTAATTTTTTAAGGGCAGGATTAATTTCAAGTTGCCCCGATATTACAAATGAAGAAATTGGGGCTTGTTTAAATGCCTCTAATGTTCCTGTATTAATGGAGTATATTTCTGGCGCAGTACAATCTTCTTTACCTTCACAAGATGAAGTAGAAGCTACACCAGAAGCAAAAAACTAAAGACATCTCTCTCCAAAGATAGCGGGGAAGAAGAGGGATGGGATTGGGTAGCATACTATTATTTTTCCAAAAGAATATTACATTTTAGTGATAATGAATTTTGGAGTAGCACTCCTCGCAAGATATTCGGATTATTAGAATATCATATAAAATATGAAAAAAGCAGAACAGAAATTCCAGAAAATGTGCAACAGGGTATTGGAAAGGGTTCCAAAATCCCTAAAATAAACAATAACACAGTAAAAAAAATGGGAATAGAAGATTTTGTAAAAATGGGTGGAGGAGTTATTAAAAAATAACTCCTTCTTTTTATTTAGAAAGGAAGATACAAGTGAGTGATTATGATGTAGGTAAACTTGTTGCTTCCATTGAGCTAGATTCTTCGCAAATGGCGAAAGACATAAAAACAATCACTTCACAATTAAAAACTTTAAATACTTCCTTTAATAGTTCAAGCAAAGATATAGATAATGCGATTGGTAAAGTCACACAAGCGGTGACTAAGAATAGTAACTCAATGCGTAGTGGCTTTACTTCTATTTCTAATTCTTATCGAGATACAAGTAAAACAATAACAACTTTATCATCTGGCATTAGAACAGCAATGTCTACAATGTCTAGAACAGTTGATATAAGTTTTAAATCTTTGGCTAATACAATAAAAACTAGCAGTGCTTCAAATGCAAATGCAATAAAAGCGATGAGTAATGCAAATTCTACTGCAATGGCAAGAATGAGCAGTTCTGTAAGTTCCGCTACTGCCACAATGACAAAAGGTTTTGCAACAATTCAAGCGCAGAGTAAATTAACAACAGAAGCATTAAGAGCGAATGAGCAAACACTATTAGCTTTAAAAAATTCATATACCGCTTTAGGTGCTTCAATGACAGCGGGAATGACAAAAGGATTTGCTTCTGTAGCAAGTGCTATGCAACAGCAAACACAGGTTATTGTCAGTGCATTAAAGAATGTACAATTACAAGCTACTGCTACACAAACAAGTTTGAATAGTATAAAAGTACCTAATCTTGATATGTCAAAAGTGGGATATCAAGGAAATGGTGTAAATAGAGTATATGGAACATTAGGAACAGCACCTAATCAAGTTTTTGGCAATTTAGGCAGAATGGACTCATCAGCGGCAAATATAACTAGTGGATTAAATACTGCTAAAAACGCAATGAATGGTTTAGCTAGTTCAGCATCAAAAGCTTTTGATGTTTTTACTAATATATCTTTTAAAGCCTTTTTGATTGAGCAAGGTGTTAGGCAAATCGCCTCTATTTTTAATTCTCTTATCTCTCCTGGAATGAATTTTGCCTCCTCTATGGAAACACTGAGATTAGGTTATTCTGGCATTATTTCTTCCACATTACAGCAAGATGAAAAAGATATACCTTTTAATAGAGCATTAGAAATTTCAGATGCTTTATTAATGAAAATGCAGGATGAAGCTTTAAAAACTTCTTTAACAATGGAAGAATTAGGTGGAGCTTTGCAGTCCACAATGGCATTAGGTATAGATGCTGGAATGAGTTTACAGCAAGTTCTTGATTTAACTGTTGTTGGAGCACAGGCTGTTAAAACATTTGGATTAAGCAATCAACAGGTAGTACAGGAATTAAGAGGATTGATTTCTGGTGAAGCAATCAGACCTGGCGTTGATATGCTTGCTACTGTTTTGGGATATACAACAGCAACAGTAAATAAACTTCGTGAAGAAGGAACACTTTATGAAGATGTAATGAAACGCATGGCTGGTTTCCAAGCGGCAAGCAATGAGTTTCAAAATACTTGGGCAGGTTTAATTTCCAACTTAGATGATGGTATTTCCAGAGTATTTGGAACCGCAATGAAAAGTAGTGGGTTATTTGAAACATTTAAAGAGCAAGCATTAAAATTACAACAAGTATTTTTTACCATTAATAAAACTATGGAACAGCAAGATAATGGAGAAATGAAAGAAGTATTTACTACTACTTTAAATGAATCCACTTTAAATATTGTAGAAAAAATATATTCTGCTATGGCAAAATTAATAAAAGCACTTTCTCCAATAATAGACCTTTTAGGAAAAATTTCTAATATTATATTAACTGGGGTAGCAAATAGTTTAGATTTACTTGCAACTGGATTAGCAGTTATTAGTGCCGCTTTAACTCCTTTATGGACAGGATTAGGCATAGTTATGGATTTACTTTCTGAGGTTCAAGGTTATTTTACAGAACTTCTTGATGTATTATTAAGTAATACTGATATGCTTGCTGGAATGACATTGGGGCTTGGAGCTTTAGCTGTTGCTTTATTATTTTTAATAAATCCAATATTAGGTGTTGTAGGAGCTATAGGGGCAATAGGGTTAGCTTGGGATACTTTAACAGATACTACTAATTCTTTTGGCGAATACTTTAGATTAAAAATGTCACAATTTGTAGCACAAGCAAAAGCAGTTGGTATGGCAATGAAGGATTTATTCACTTTAAATTTTTCTGGAAATAGCGATAAGCAGTATCTTCAAGAAGCCGCTGATTATGGTAATGCCGCTGATAAGGCTTGGAAATCGGCGGGAGATGCAATAGCTGGTAGAATTACAAAAATCAAAGAAGATGCTGAAAAAATGCGTAAGGATGCAGAAGAATTATTTAAAGGATTAAGCAAAAAAAGTTATGGAGACGAAAAAGCTGGCAAAAAAGGTAAGGGGGCTGGAAAAGAAGCAAGTAATGCTTACAAGTTATTAGATGCTGATTTGAAGAAAGCGAATGCTTCTTTTAAAGCCCAATTAAAAGAAATAGAAGATGCCTTTAAAAATAATCAATTATCTACACAGGATTATATAGAGGCATATTTAAAGAATAAACAAGGGCAGATAGATAAACAAATTGAAATATTAAAAGCTAAGATAGATATTGCGAAAAGTCTTGGTCAAGAAAATGATGTTGAGAAATTCTCTACAGAGTTGGAGAAACTTGAAATAGATAGAGCGGAAGCATTAGCAGAAGCTAATAGAAAACTTGTAGATTCTTATAAGAAGTTACAAGATACATATGATTCGATTTCTAAATCTTATCATGGTTTATATGGAGCAACAGAAGCTTCAACTACATTAGATATTATCAATGAATTAGGAGACTCCTATACAAGAACTGTTGTAGAGCTTAAAACAGCACAAGAGAGATTAGCACAAGCAACACAAGAGAGTGATTCAAAACAGATAGAGTTATGGAATAACTGGGTAGAAAAAGGAAAAGAAGCAGAGAAGCAGATATTAGCAATAGCAAGAGCTAAAAGACAAGAATATGAAATCACACAAGCACAGGCACAAGTGGAAGCTGTTCAACTGCAATCTATAAGAAGAGAGAACGAAATTAATCATCTTGTAGAGCAGAGTAGAATGGATAGTTTGACAGCAGAAGGAAGAATTTTTTATGAACGTCAGCAATATGTTGATGATTATGTTAAAACCTATGCTAAATTAGTTGCTTTATATGAAACAGAAGCAGATTATGCCGCTAAAGCAGGAAGCTTAGAAAAACAAAATGAATGGGCAAAAAAAGCAGAAGATGCAAGAGCGGCAATGAAATCTATTGTTGAAGAAGTTCCACCATTTCAAAAGAAATTAAGAGAAGGTTTTTCAGATGGCTTGGCTGGAATGTTTGATGATTTAACAGAAGGAAAAAGCTGGAAAGAATCTTTTCAGAATTTCGCAAGTAATCTTTTAAAAGAATGGGCTTCTATGTGGCATAAAAGATTAGCACAAGATATAACAAATAAATTGTTTGATGCTGTTCTTCCAAAAGGGGAAAAAGCATTAACAATAGATACAGAATTTGATGTACAAGTTAATGAGTATAAAGAAGAAATAAAAGCCCAAATGGAGCAGGGCGTACAGGCAGTAACAGAGGGCTCTTTAAATATTAAAGGGCAGTTTGATGCTTTGATTCCTACATTACAACAATTTGGAGAAACTGTTCAAGTAGTAATGGCAAAAATGTCTTCTGGCTCTGGTCAAGAGGCTGGTTTAGGCGGAACAGTAACTGGCGCAGGAGGGTTTCCCATAGGAAAATCAGTGACTGGTGCAAATTATGGTGGAATGTCTTTAGAAAATGAAAGTTTAGTTGATAGCTTAAAAGACCAATTTAATGGGTTAACACTTACTGCAAAAGATTTTGGTCAGTCAATGGGAACTTTAAATGGTTTATTGGCAGAAAATGCGGGAGCGCAAAAATTAGATAATAAATTAACTATGCAAGCTGGATTGCAGGCACTCCCTAATATGTTAATGGGGTTAGCTATGGTTTCTGGTAATGAAGGTTTAATGAAATTTGCTATGGCATTACAGGTAGTAATGGCAGTTATTCAAATGATAAATGCTATGAGTAGTGTGAGCGGATTTGCTACTGGTGGCTATGTTTCTGGCGCAGGAACAGGAACTAGTGATAGTATTCCTGCAATGTTATCAAATGGAGAATATGTTTTAACTGCAAAAACAGTAAAACGTCTTGGAGTAGGTTATCTTGATAGATTAAATGAAGGTAAAGCACTTGCTCCTTCAATGGCTAAATTGCCTAAGTTTAAATTTGCAGAAGGAGGATTAGTAGCATCTAGTGTTGATGCTCAATCTAACCAGCAAGACTTAAACAAAGAAATTTCTGAAAGTTCGCCGATTGTAATTTCTTTTGCACCTGTGTTCCAATCTTTAGACCCAGAAGCAAATATGAGAGCTTTTGAACAGCAATATCCTTTAATGAGAAAGAAATTAATAGAAGATATGCGAACACAGCAAACAATGAGAGCGGCAGTAAAGGGGGCGGCTAAATAATGTATAATTTAGATGTAAGCACTAATGAAGACTATTATGATTATGAGTTAAATCAAGAAGTTACAGGAATAGCCGCTTTAAAAGTCTATGATTATTCTTTAGAGTATAAAACTTTGATAGATGAAAAATTTACAGGAAATGAGCAACGTAGAGATGTTTGGTCTCAGCCTAGAAGAACTTGGTCGTTAGAATTTCAAAAAGATGCAACATTAGGACGGAAATTAGAAGATTTTTTCAAAGCACATTTGGGAAGAAGAACAGCTTTTAGATTTAAATGGGTAAAAGAAAATTCTGATGGTGAAGATATGGGCGGGGATGGTAATTGGTATTATGTAAGATTTAATACTGATAAATACTCCACACAAATTGATTATTATGGATATAGGCATACTACTTTAGAAATAATTGAGGTGAGAAATAATACATGAGTATTGGTATACCAGACCAAATAGAAAGATATCTTAAAGAGCCAGAAATTACAACTAGACTTTTAGTTGTAGTTGAATATAATGATGAGACAGTTTACAGGTTTATAGTTGATGAAAGTGTGGAAGAGGTAGAGATAGGCGGAGAGATATATCAAAGTGCTTCTATAACTAGAAGTGATAGAGAAGAAAATTCTGATATGTCTATTGAGACACTTTCTTTAACACTTTCTAATCATTGGCAGGGATGGGCGGCTATTTTAGCTAATCAAGGAAATAACTTTATTAATAAGCCTTGTAAATTATATGAGTGGTTGCCAGATTTTCCTGATGAGCCTCCGTTATTAATTTATGAAGGTGTTTTGGATAATATTAGTATGACAGCCAGCACTTTTGATGTTAAAGTAGTAAGAAGTTTAGGGGATTATCAACAAGATAGTCCTAACATGACTTTTGACCCCAACTGTCAATATCAATTTAAAGATGAGCGGTGTGGCTATGTGGGGGCTTATTTTGATTGTGGTAAAACATTAGAGGATTGTATAAACAGACACAATGAAGAGCGTTTTGGGGGGCATCCTTCTGTTCCAAGAGAAACGGTAATTCGGAGCTAGGAGATATTATGATTCCAAAAGAAGAAGCATATAAATTTGTAGGAAAATCTTTTGTTCAATTCACAGATGATAATAAGGCGTGGGGGTGTCTTGCGCCTTATTATTTAATACATCCAGAATTTAAAGATTTTTTTACATTAGAGGATACTAAAGAGTTTTTAAAATTAGCAAAAGAACGTTTTCAAGAAATAAAATTAGAAGATATTAAATATGGTGATTTTATAGCTATTTTAATGCCTTTAGGATTATGGCATATAATGGTTTATATAGACAATGGAAAATATATTCATTGTACAAAAGATACTGGTGTTGTAGTTGAGAAACTAACACCAGCATATAAAGCTAGGATAAAGGGGGTATTTAGATGGGCGTAGTTGGAGCTGTAATTGGATTTGTTTTTTCTGTAGCATCTTATGTAGTTAGTAAACGACAAATGAAAAAAATGCAAAAAACAGCCAAAAGAACATATTCTGATGTAATGGCTACAGAAACTTCTAATACCATGCCTATTCCTATTATTTATGGTACAGTAAAAAATGCAGGCAATTTAATTTATTCTAAATTGTTAGATAATAAAACAAGAATTGTAAAATTAATTTGCTTTTGTGATGGAAAAATTAAAGGGATAAGAGACATACGCTTAGATGATATTGAAATAGGAAGTTATTTATTTGAAGGTGTAAGTTACAATATTTATTTAGGTGATGGAGTTCAAAATATAGATGGTCGTGTAGAAGGTTCTAATAATTCTGAGAGAGCAAAAAAAGTAGGCGGATTAAAATATGATGCATACCTAGCTTTAACAGCTAAAGCAAATGAGAATTTATCAGGCAGTTTTAATGTTACAGCTATTGTTGATGGCAGTATTGTAAAGAGATATATAAATGAGACCGATTATATTGAAGAGTGGTCAGATAATCCAGCTTGGTGTGTTTTAGATTTTTTAACACGTTATAATGGTGTTGGTTTAGGATTAGAAGAAATAGATATAGAAAGTTTTATTGAAGCTTCTAAATTTTATGAAGACAAAGGCTATACATTAAATCTTTGTTTAGATGAAACACAGTCTAGATTAGATTGGATTTCAACAATGTTAAATTGTTGTCGTTCCAATTTAGTGTATAAAAATGGTAAATATTCATTATTTGTAGAAAAGGCAGATGAAGTTGTTCAGTATTTTGACCCTGATACAATTAATGATTTAGAGCTTTGGTGGTCTCCTATGGAGGACATTCCAGATAGAATTTATGTTCAATATATAGACCCAGAAAATGAGTGGGTAAAGGTAAATGCACAAGCAGAAGCTTCTGCACCGTTAAGAAAACAGCCTAGAATCGAAACTTATGAATTATATGGTGTTACAAATTTTGACCAAGCTAGTAGATTGGCATGGTTTTATTTAAATCAAGCAATAACTTGTAAAATGTACATAAAATTTGTAACAGATAGAAGAGCTTTAAACAGAACTGTTGGGGATGTAATAAGTGTAACAGATTATATAACAGAGTTTCAAGATAAGCAGTTCAGAATAATAAAGATTTCAGATAAACAAGATGGTGGAATTGAGCTTACTTGTAGAGAATATAATCCTAATATTTATAATGAACAGAGGGGTTCATCTGACCCAATTATTAATAATTCTACTTTAGCAGACCCTACAGAGCCACCACCAGCAGTTATTTATAATGGAAATGAGCAAGAATATTATATTCTTCCAGATAAAATAGTAGTTTCAAGAATTTATATCAAATACTCATATCCAGATTATTTTTATTCTAGAGGCGTTAGAGCTTGGTACAGATTACAGGGTGAAGAAACTTGGCAATTTGGTGGAATTTTTGATGATGGCACAAATATAGCAGTAATAGATGGTATGGAAGTTTTAAAAACTTATGAATTTAAATTAGTCCATGAGAATAAATATAATAAATTTTCAAATCCAACATATACACCATTCATTACAATAACAGGAAATAATATAGCACCAGATATGCCACAAGATTTTGTCGGTTATGAAGCAGTGGGGGGCTTTAATTTAAGTTGGTCAGCAAATAAAGAAAGAGATATAGACCATTATGAATTATATTCTGGGGTTGTTTCAGAAAGCACTAAGATAGCAGATGTTACTGGAACAAGTTATTTTTACTCAACAGGTATGGGAGAATATAGATTCTTATTAATAGCTGTTGATACTATGGGAAATATGTCTGTTCCTGCAAAATTGGATTTACAAATTGCTAGACCCGCTAATGTTACAGGTTTTGATTGTGTACAAAATGAGCGTAATATAGAGTTTAGATGGAATAAAGTAAAAGGTGCTACTTATTATATAATAAGAGAGGGCTCTAGTTGGGAATATGGTAATTTTATAGGAAGTAGTGCTGGTCAAACATTTACATTGCCTTTTGCACAAGCAACACAAGTAGATTTTTGGATGAAAGCTTATACAGAATACGGTGTTCCTTGTGAGTTTGCTTCTTATTGTACTGTAAGAATATCTTCTATTCCTAATAGAAATATGATTTATACTTATGATGCTGTAGAAGATGAGTGGAAAGGTAAAAAATCATTTGGGCATATAAATGCTAGAGGATTTCAGTTAGATGATAATAATTTAAGTGCAGAATATATTTATGAGATAGAGTTAGACCAAGAATACTGTTCAAGAAATTGGATAGAAAAAGTTATAAAACCTTTTAATCCAGAGGAGGAACAAAAATGGAAAGATTTAAAATTTACTTGGAATTCCGAAACAGCTAAACAAACAACTTGGATGCCAGTTGGCACAGATTTTACTTTTAATAGTTCTACAGATATTGCTATATATTTAGGAGAAAAGGATTCTACATCAATAGATTATTGGACATTAGATGAAACGCTTTTAAGCAATAAAGGAATTAAACCTAATCCTGATTATGGCATTGCTACTTATGAAACTGCAAGATTCCATAAAGGATTATTAATGGATGGAAATAGTATGGTAAAATGGCAGGATATAAATATACCAAAAATATTTTCTCTTTCTGTTAATGTAAAAATTCCTATTGATTCTGATTATCCATATGCTATTTTAACTTTAAAGAACTCTAAGACTGGGGATTGGATGCTTTTAAGTTATAGTAGCGATGGGGATAATTTTGTGTTAACTACTGATACTGGATTAGAAATATCAGCAGGAGACTTTTCATTTCCAAATGATAATTTAACTTTTATTTTATCACAAGGAGATGGATATTTAAATTTGATAGTGTATAGTTCTGTATTTTCTTTATTTAAAAATAATAAAATAGCGTATACAGATTACAAAACTTATGATAGTATTGCTTTATATAGCGATATTTAAGGAGGAAAATTAATGTTTAATGAGAATATAGCTTTAGATTGTTCAATGGTCGGGGAATTGTTTGATAAAGATGGAAATTTAAAGCAATTAGTAGAAAAGCATAATATGATTTTGAATGTTGGATTTGATTTTATTTGTGATTGTATCGGAAAATCTTCTGGTAGACCTAAAAATTTAACACATATTGCTGTAGGAACGGATAACGCAAAAACTCTAGCTACTGATTTAGGCTTGAAAGGTGAACTTGTAAGAAGTACAGCAACTTATACACATACTAATGGCACAAAATTTTTCACTATGGTAGCTACTTTTGCTCCTGGGGTTGGAACAGGTTCTTTGACTGAAACTGGATTATGTAACGCTTCTTCTGGCGGGGTTACAATGGATAGAGTTGTTTTTCCAGTAGTAAATAAAGAAGCAACAGACACTTTTAAAGTGACATTCCAATTTAAATTAGCAGAAAAGGCATAAATAAATGCCAACAGTAGAGATTTATACAGATGAGCCTAGACAAGCCAGAATAAATGAGATTCCTTTAAAAATTAATACAATACATGAAAAAATCAAGGATTTTAGATTACAGGATAAGGGTGTAAGAATTGCTTATGATTTAGAGCTAAATGATACAATATCTCGACAAGTTTCTTTTGAAAGAAGTTTTAAAGAAGAATTAGAAATAGAAGATAGGATTACCAAATTTTTTGAGAAAAAAATAGTATATAATTTAGAAATAGAAGATAGGATTACCAAATTTTTTGAGAAAAAAATAGTATATAATTTAGAGATAGAAGAAATAGCAGAAAAGTTTACAGAAAAATTTTTTGAAAGCAGGATAGAAATTCAGGAATCTTTGAATAAAATATACGAATTAAATTTAGTAGAAGAATTAGAAATAGAAGAATTAAAAGCTAAAGAATTGAGTAAGACATTTGAAGAATTTGTAGAATTAATAGAGATTTATTTAAGACAGGCTGGAACTGTATTAAGTGATTTAACTATTTATAATGTTGCTTTAAATGAAACAAATTTTGACCAAGCAATAACTCCTGTTGGATATGATAGATTTAAAACAATGTTAACTGGGGATTATATTTACCAAAAAGCTTTATTTAGGTTTATTTTATCTGCTACAACTACAAGTGGTGAAAGACCCAATACAAGGGAGTATATGCACAAAATAGATGTTCCTGATACCTTTGAGACAGGAACAATAGAATTTGAGACTAATTGGAATCCTGCTACATATGAATTTAGTAGAGAATTTCATATTGTGCCAGAAGTTACCTATACTATTATTAGAGTTGAAAATATGGAAGAATTAAATCAAGCAGTAATTTTGCCAATAGAAGTTACAACTAAACATATAATTGCACAATTAAAAGTTGGTAGTAGATATGTTAATGGTGCTGTTTCATTTTCTGCTAGAGGATATTAAGGAGGGATAATATGCAAAAATTAGTTACGATTGAAGAGGCTTGGACGTTAGCGAATTCATTAGGTTATATAAATGATAATTTTATGAGTTTATTAACTAATAATGCTGGTATATCTTTTCCTGTAGATAATTTAACTTTGGGAATGGTTTGTTTTAGAACAGACCAATTAAAACTTTACAATTTAATAAATGTAGAAAGAGAGATTTGGGTTTTAACAGCAGATTTAACTCAAACATATGTTACTAAAGAATATGTAGATAACATTAAAATACCATTAGATAGAGTAACGGATTTAATAGATGAATCAACAAAAAAAATAAAAGATAGTTTAATAAATTCAGGAACAGATAATGGACAAGTTGTAGTAGTTGGAGATAAAAATAAGATATCAACTAAATTAATTGATACTGGAACTAGCTCTGGACAAATACCTATTATTAATAAGAATAATTTAATAGAAACAGGGTTATTAGATATAGGATTTAATGCTGGGCAAATACCTATGTTACAAAATGGTGGCAAATTATCAGATACTGTAATAGATGATAAATATGCTAAATTTAATACAAATAATACTTTAGTTTTTCCAAATGGAACTGGAATTAGAATTGGTGGTGTCTAATGACTGTAGATAATTCTAATAAAGTTCATGTTTCTGTTGGTGGTTCTACATCTGCCTGTTCTTTATACACTACGCCAGCAGAAACTAAGGGTAATTATCAGGAAATTATATTAAAAGATAGCTCTCTTAGATATCTAACTCTTTTAGAAACTAATGATTCTTTAATGGGAAATGTTGCATTTAAAAATGTAAAAATAACAAATGAGTTTTTAGATGAAGGAACTGATTTTTCTGAAAATTTTCATACTATTTATAGTTTTTCTATAAATAGACTTATAGATATGAAAATAGTAATTGATGTGACATTGACAGCTTCAAAAATTGAAGAAGGAAATTTTGGGTTTAAATTGGTTTTAGATGATGAAATTATTTATGAAAAAAAAGACATTAATGATGTTTATATTGAAGAAAAACAAGAAATTACAAAAACAGTATCTTCTGGTGCACACGTTTTAAAATTATATACATTTAAACCAGCAGGACAGGTTTATGATAATATAAAAGGGAATATTTTTATATCAACAGTAAATTCTAGAGCAGTGGATTTACCAAATGTTATAGATGCTTCAATTTATAGAGATAATAAAGAGTTTTTTATGATGACAAGTGCTAATCAGCCTTTGCAAACAATTAATAAAAGAGGTTGGACAATAACTTTAACAAAAGGGCAGAGTTATGGCGCAGTTAAAATTTATGAAGCAGAATTTACTATAGTACAAACAGGGACATATAGAATTTCTTCAAAAATTTACTTATATAGTGAAATACCTAATAATGGAAGTTGGTTACGTTTTTATACTGAAATAGATAATACACAAATGTCTGATACAGGAGAAATAAAAAATAGAAATACTACAAGTTGGATTTATTTATTTTCTAAAGATGTCTATTTAACAGCAGGTGTGCATAAAGTAAAATTGTATGCACATGCTTATTGTGTTGACGGAATTTTAAAAGCAAACATAAATCCGTGGGAAACTATTATAGGCAGTAATGAGTATCAACCTGTTTCTGGAAATTTTGATTTAAGAAGAACTTATAGTAGCATATGGACTTATGATTGGTTTTCTCCTCCTGGTGTTACTAGAGTTAATGTACAGTTTACTTGGTATTATGGTGGAGATGAACACCCTAGATTATCAATTGGTAAAAGACAATGGGGAGATAGATGGAATAACCGTTGGGGGTGTTCCATAGGCGATAATCAGACAAATGTATGTTGGGTTTATTATTCTGATAGAGATACAAGAGTTGCAGTAAGTCCACAAACATATTATCAAATATGTGTATTTGTTGATGGGTATAGAGACCGTGATTATGGTTTTATTGTTTCTTGGAGTCCCTCTATAAATTCAGGTGGTTATCAGATTGATGCTAGAAAATGATTGAGGTGATATAGTTGGCGTACCAAAAATTTACTGGTGAAGAATTTATTGACACAGAATTAACACCAAAATTAAATGATAATTTTGATGCTGTACGTTCTGGGAATGCAGGAACAGTTTTCCCAACAGAAAATTTAGTAATTGGAATGAAATTTTTTGATACAAGTTCAAATAAAGAATATACTTTAGTTAATTTAAATCCTATAGAATGGAAAAAATTAGGCGGAACAGTAATAAGAAGAATGTTTACTTTAGCAGATTGGGTAAAGAGTGGGAATAATTATATTTATAATCTTGGAGATGGACAGTATTCAGTAACTGGGGTAGGAGCGCAAAGTGGGAGCTCTTATAAGAGTGTATTGATAGATGTTATTAATAATAACTTAGTTTCCATATCTGTTTTTAGTGGATATGTAGATTATACAGAATATAATGAAGAGTAGGAGTGATAATTTTTGGAACATATAACTAAACAAGAAGATGTAACAGTAACTAGAATAGTAAGCTCTTTAAATACTTTAGATGATGAAAATATGGTGGTAGTGTCCACTACAGAGCCAGAGAAGAAAAAAGATGGATTAATATGGGTTAATCCAAATCAAGAAGAAGCGGAAAAATTGGTTTATGTAGGGCATACAGTTGGGGATATTTATCCCATTAGTTATACAGAGTTAGATTCAGGTCAGTTAATATTAAATGGTCAGTTAATAAGCAGGGAAATATATGGGGTGTTATGGGATTGGTTGCAAAAACATCCTAGTTTAATAAAAACAGAAGTAGAGTGGAATGCATATTTAGCATCAACAAATAATGTATGTTGCCCATATTTTAGTATGGGAACTGCTGAAACTAATTTTAGATTACCTAAATATAGCGGAGTATTTATTAGAGCTGATTCTGATATAACTAAAATTAATCAATTTAGTGAAGACACCCAACGAAATATTACTGGTTTGCTTGCCCCTCGCACTTTATCCGCAAATGATAAAAATGTGTTTATTGAAGGTAGTTCTGCTTGGGGAGCAGACTATGCTGGTTATAAGCAAATGAAGGCTTTTAGGATTAAAACTTTAAATTGGTCTGGCGCACATGATGGTTTGACTATTACTGGAAATGTTTCAAATTATTCCACAACGGCAATAGATTTCGATGCTTCACGTTCAGTAGGTGCAGAGCACACAGGCAGTGAAGTAAAACCTAAATCAATAAATCAAATTTGGGTTATTCAAGCTGTAGGAACTATTACTAATCAAACAAGTATTGATGTAAGTGCTATTCAAGAAGAAGTGCAACAATTAATGGATTTTGGAAATTATCAAGTAGCTTGCATTAAGGATAAATCTAATTATTTTTCAAGAGATAGTTTATTTACTTCAAACAAAACGTCTATTGTTATTCCTAAGAATATGCGGATAAATATAAATGGAGAGGCTTATATAAGCACACGCAATGTTACTCTCAATACTTCAACATTAGGTGAAAATCTAGCGGGCAAAGATGTTTATATCTATGCCTTAGCAGGTTCTGGAACAGAGCCAGATTTTGTATTATCTTTAAACAGTACAGTTCCCACAGGATATACAGCAGAAAATAGTCGTAAAATAGGTGGTTTTCATTGCTTATGTAAAGATGTTGGAGTTATAGAAGGGCATACGTTATCTGGATATGTTGCAGGGGATATATTACCAGCAACAAGATGGGATTTAGAACATCGCCCAAAAGGAAATCCAGAAGGATTCGCTTATGAAGAATTAACGGATTGTTGGATTGCGATTTATCTGCCAAGTTGGGACGGAACTAAATTAGTCAGTGTTTATAATGGAGTTATTGCTGATGGAAGTTCTGCTAAAAAATGGCATGGTGAAGCCTTTTATGAGCAATTTGCAAAACAAGGAATGCGTTTAGTTTGGCGGCACGAATTTCAAATGGGGGCAAAAGGTTCTAATGAACAAACAAGTATTCAAGGTTCTTCTGACCCTAATACTACAGGTGGGCATGTAGATACGGCTGGAAGAAGAATGATTAGTAATATAGGATTAGAAGATTGTTGTGGTGTATTATGGCAATTTTCAATGGATTTAGGCTTTGCGGGCGGGTCTGATTGGACAAATTCTGTTTATAACTCTAGTATAGATGATAGAAGTTATGGACGAACATACGGAACACTTTATCGTTTGCTGGTGGGTTCTAGCTGGAATGGTGGCGGGGTTTGCGGTTCTCGTTCGGCTGATTGCCATGTTTCGTCGGCTGCTGTGTATGTCCACGTCTCTTCTCGTGGTGCGTCTGAGCCGAGAATTGAAAATTTGAGAAACTAAGAAACCGAGAAAAAGTTTGGATAGTTGGACAGAGAGGTCTAGAAACCAAGAGACCGAGACTAAAAATTTTAGTTGTGAAAAAATAAAGAAGATTATATAATAATATTATATAAGGGCATATATGATACTTAGATTGGCAGGATTTTTTTGCTGTTGGGTTCTGGCTGGGGTAATGGCGCGAATTGCGGTTCTCGTTCGGCTAATTGCGGTGGTTCGTCGGCTGTTGTGTATGTCTGCTACTCTTCTCGTGGTGCGTCTGATACGTGGGTGATTTTAAAGCAGGTGCGGCTTACCCTCGGCTGATTATATATGCCTCACTGAAAAGTGAAATACAAAACAGGGAGAAATAGGGGCTAGTAAAGTAATTGAACGTCCTTATTTCTAAATTTTATTAAATTAGAAGGATAATCAATGAAAAGAAAAGGAAATTTATGGACTAAAATAATAGACAAAAGCAATTTATATTTGGCTTTTGAGAAAGCTAAAAGACATAAAAGTTGGCAAAGAAAGGTTAAAATTATAGAAGCAAATTTAGATTATTATATTGAAAAGTTACAAAATGATTTGATAACAGGGCAATATAAAACCGCTGAATATAAGTTAAAAACAATTTATGAGCCAAAGAAAAGAGATATTTATATTTTGCCATTTTATCCAGACAGGATAGTTCATCACGCTATTATGAATGTTTTAGAGCCTATATGGGATAATAGATTTATTTATAATAGTTATGCTTGTCGAAAAAATAAAGGTCAACATAAAGGCAGTATAAAATGCATGGAATACACTAGAAAATTTAAATATTGTTTAAAATGTGATATAAGCAAGTTTTATCCTTCTATTAATCACTGTCTTTTAAAGAAAGTGATACGTAAAAAAAATAAAATGTAAAAAGACTTTAAATTTATTAGATGAGATAATTGACAGTGTTGATACGCCTGTAAATGTTCCTATAGGAAACTATTTAAGTCAGTGGTTTGGAAACTTATATTTAAATGAGTTAGATGTTTTTCTAAAGCAAAAGAATTGCGTAAAAAATTATTTAAGATATTGTGATGATTTTTTATTATTTTCTGATGATAAAACATATTTAAATAAAATGGCTAAAACAATAAATGAATATGTAGTTAATATTTTAGAATTAAAACTTAGTAAATGTGTGTTGTTTCCAACAGCACAAGGAGTTGATTTTTTAGGATACAGACATTTCCATGCTGGTTATGTTTTGGTAAGAAAATCAACAGCTAAAAGAATGAAGCGCAGGATTAAAAGATTAAAATATGAATTATTGAAAAATAAAATAAGTAAAGATAAAGCTTTATCTGTTGTGGCAAGTTTATCTGGATGGTTAAGATGGGCTAATAGTTACAATTTAAGAATGTTTTTAGAGCTAGAATCATTAAAAAAGGAATTAGGAGGAAACTCTTAGGTGGACAAGTTCAGTAGTTTTGCAGAAGAAAGATTAGTTGGAGATAAGGTTAGTGTTTCTGATATTTTAAATAAAGAAATAACAGTTTTATCTTATAAAATAATGAAAAGTAAAATAGAAGATGATAATTATGCTCAAATTCAAATTGAAATAAATGGTGAAAAGAAAGTTGTATTTACAAGTTCTAAAGTTTTAAAAGACCAATTAGAAACTTATAAAGACCATATTCCTTTTATTGCAACAATAATTAAAACAAGAAAATATTTTTCTTTTAGTTAAGGGGGAAATGTAATGATAGGTTATCCAAAATATTTAAATACAAAAGCAGATTATGAATATGTAAGAAATAACTTTCCAAAGGAAATGTGGGAAAAGGATTTTCGTGCCTTATTGGAGAATACACATGATTGGTTTTTTATTAGAGAATTGGAAACAGAAGAGGTTCCTGTATTATTAGAAAATCAAAAAATAGAAAAAACGGAAGAAAAAGATTGTTTATTTGAATATAAATATGATGAAAACTGTAAATTAAATAGATTAGGATTTACAGTAGAAGAAATTGAAGAATATTTAAAATAATAGTTGACAATTTTTACATAACATGGTATAATATTTATAGAGTTCAGATAACAGCTATGACTGTTAAGTTATTACTTAAAATTTAATAAGTAATGCTTGACAGTCTTTTTATTTTGTGTTATAATAGTATTGAGGTGAAAGAAATCTTGAAAGATTTTGAGAAACGTTTAAGTAAACAAAATTTTATGTTAATCAAAGCAAATGAATATTATTTTATTAGAAAAAGTAATGCGTTTAATAATAGTTATATGGTATTAGATTCAAAAGGATATGTGATAGATTGGTTAGAAGAAAAAATAGTTTGGCGAGTTTTTTCAGGCATAGATTTGGAGGAATGGGAATGATTAAAAAACCTAATAATAATTGCAGATTATGTAAGTGTCTTCATAACTATAGCTATTTTAAAAAAGGTGAGTATTATTGGGCTGAATTAGGGGAACGTTTTTTTGCTGGTGCAGTTATAGTACATTTTGGGGATGAAAGAAATAATATATGCTCTATGGTTTTCCCTGACTTTTTCATTAAATTTCGATGGGAGGATTCACAATGGGAATGAGAATAACAGTAACCCCAAAAAGACAACTTATACATTATAATTTAAATGAACAATATATAGCAGTGTCTGTATTTAGTGCGTATGGAAGCATGGAATATAATATTTATAATAAAAAAGGCAATCTTCTAAATTCTTGGGTATCCCAAGAGGCATTATTTAATTTTTTTAAAAAGGTAGTGGATAAAGAATGGGAATAAAAGGAGGAAATAAAAATGGAACCAATTATTAGTCCGTGGGTATTTTATTTTATTGATAAGTTAGATGTGGTGTCTGAATTGCCTTTATTAATTTTTGCTTTTGGAATATTAACAAATTTGATATTAGTTATGGTTACTGAAACATCAGAAGAGTTTAAAAAGTGGTTTTTTCCAAAAGCGTGGTTAGCACTTTTTTTGCTATCAGTTATGCTTGTTTTTATAGTTCCTACAAAAGAAACGGCATACAAAATGATTATAGCAAATTATGTGACACCTAACAATATTTCTATAGTAAAAGAAGCCACAGAAGATAATATTGCTTCTTTAATAGATAAAATAGCAGTTGCTTCACAAGCATTATCAGGAAGGGAGAAAGAAAAAAAATCCAAATGAAACAGATAGAAAAAGTAAAGAAATTATATAAACCAAAATTTGAAATAGTAAGAGCAGAGAAAGTAAAGGATAATTATATACTATTCTTAGATGATAAAAATATTATATTAGAAGAAGATGCTTTTAAATCATTATTTGAACTTTATAGTGCTTTAGTTTCTTATTATGATGTAAGAAAGGATGAAACAAATGATTGAATTATTCAATGGGGATTGTTTTGAAGTAATCGGAGGGGGGGGGGCAGTAAAAGATAATAGTATAGATTGTATTATTACAGACCCTCCCTATAATGTTAGTAGAGAAACAAATTTTCATACTTTAAAGGGAGCTTTAAGAAATGGAATGGATTTTGGAGAATGGGATAAAGGATTTGACATAACAAGTTATATTAAGTTGTTTCCTAGAATTCTAAAAGAAAATGCAAATGTTGTTATATTTAATGCTTGGGAAAATTTAGGAGAAATAGCAAAAGTATGTAGAGAATTTAATATAGCTCCCAAAAGATGTTTAGTGTTAAGTAAATCAAATCCTGCTCCGTTTAATAGAGATAGAATGTTTGTTAATGATGTAGAATTTGCAATATGGGGAGTTTATAATTCTAAAAATAAACCTTCTAAATGGACATTCAACAGAGAAAATTCATTAGAAAAATGTGTGATTCCAACAACAGTGCAGTCTTCTAAACTACATCCGACAATGAAGGATGAGAAAGTAATAAATTATTTATTGCGAGTTTTAACAAATGAAAATGACTCAGTTTTAGATTTATTTATGGGGAGTGGCACTACAGGAGTTGCTTGTCGTAAATTAAAAAGAAATTTTATAGGCATAGAATTAGATACTAGATATTTTGAAGCAGCAAAACGTAGAATAGGGGAAATAAAATGATTATACACAAAGGTGATTATTTTAAAGTTCGTACTTTTTTTAAGTTTGATAGTAATTCCTTTTTTAAAGGAGATTTATTACGAATAGTAAGAGTAGGTCGTTTTTTAGATGGGATGGGTGGCTTTTGTAAAGTTTCCAATAAATCTTGGATAACAACTAAAGTAGGACAAACAGAAACAGAAAATCAATATAGTTTTGGTAAAGGAACAAATTGGAATATCCCCATTAATCATATAAGAGAGGACTGTATTCCTGTGAATTTTGAATGGGAGTGAAAACGTGAAATATAGGGTAGGAGATTTTTTAATAGTTGAATCATCTTTCAAAAGTGATGGTAATGTTTTTCACAGAGGAGATATTCTTCGGGTGGTTATAGATTATACTGATGCTAATGAGAATGGTTATGTAATATCTAATAAATCTTGGATTTTTAGTCAAGAGGGACATAGTGTATATCGCAAGAGTGCATATAGTTTCGGTAGAAATACAAATTGGTTTGTAAGATTTGCCGCTTTAGAGGCTCATTGCACTTTATTAAAGGAAAGAGAGTGGGAGTAACAATGAGAGCATTTAGAGCACAGTAGTTTCGCAAGGCTTTTAATTTATATAAACAAAGAGGATATAGTATTAGTTATCTTTGGATGTTATTTTCAGCAAGAAATTATAGATTTTATTAAATGAGGTGTTATTTTGAGTGAGTATTTTGAGTTATTTTTAAAGAAAAACAATTTAATGTTTAATCAAAAATTTCAGGTTTTGGATTATGATGGAAAATTCGCTGTTGGTAATGGGGCAAAATTTTGGATAGAAGATAATAAACTTCATTGTGATAGTCCAGAGATGAATACTCGGCTTATTATGTTAGAACTATTTGCTGGTAATTGTAGTGTAAAACAACTTCCTTATTATCCCATAAATGGTGATGTATATTTTTATATTTATATGGACGAAAGCAATAATCAGGGAGTTATATCTAAGGGAGTATTTTATGGTGATTTAGTAGACCAACTTTTGCGAAGTTTAGGAAAATGTTATAGAACTAGATACGAAGCAGAAGAGCATTTAAAAGAGGATGTTAATTTTTTATTAAAAGGAAGATGAAAAAATGGAAGATAAGCTATTAATTATTTTAGAAAGTTTAGAAAACAAAGGAGATATAAATTCTGAAATAGATTTATCTGAAACAGGTTATACTCCAAAACTTATTAAAGAAGCATTACAGTCTTTAGGCTATAAAATGGTTAGTGGTTCTTGGGATTGTTACGATTTTTCAGAGGAATATGGGAAAGAGGGGGCATCAAATGTGGTGCTATCTTTTAATGCAGAAACTTTTAAATTCACAATAATGGGGGCATAAAAATGACACTAGAAGATATTGCAGTAATGAGCACAAAAATTCCACAAGAGTTGTTAATTTCTTATATGCAAGATACATCTTTAATTTATCTTATAGCAATTCTTGCTGGCTTCTCTTTATTGATATCTCTTATTATTTTTCTAGGATGGCAAGTATACGATGGAGTAACAGCATTGAATGAGGGGCTGGCAATTAGTGCCATGATTTTTTTAATAGGTATTTCTCTTTTTACTATTGGAGCTTTTTTTCAGGCTTTTGAAAGTTTTATTTTTTATTTTAATTGCTATTTTAATCCATTAATTATGATATTACAGGCGGTGTAAAAATAATGTATAAAGTTTGGGTAGTAATAGATGGGGAAAAATATTGGGTAACAGAATTTATAAATGTTGTAGGGTTTTTAAAAATTCATTTTACACAAGATGTAACAGATAGTGTAGCTATATATCCTAATAAGGATATAGCAAGACGAGCATTAATGGCTATTTTAGAACGTATACCAGAGGCTGTAGAAGTGGGAATGTTGGAAATTTCCTATAAAAATAATTAAAAAAAAGGTTGACAAAAATCCAAAAGTATGTTATAATAGATATATAATTAAAGAGTAAGGAAAATGGGGAAGCTCTAAGTGGGCTTCCTTTTTAGCATATTGAATGGAGGTTTATAATGGCTCAAACAAAAATTTGGGATGGAACTAAATGGGTTGATTATATAATGTCAAGTCAAATTAAATTGCCACTAGGTTCAATAGGATTTTCGTTAGATGGGATATTACCAGAGGGCGTAATAGCGGCTACAGGATTAGAACTTAGCAGAGAAGTTTATAAAGACTTATGGGGATTTGCACAAAAAGGTGGAGAAACTCGTTTAATAAGTGAAGAAGCTTGGCAAGCAGAGTTAGCGGCAAATGAAGGAAGATTTTGTAGATATTATAGCACTGGAAATGGTGCTACTACCTTTAGAATTCCTTATATTGCTTGTTATTTAAGTGGTACAGCAGAAGCGGAAAAGGTTGGAACTTATGTAACAGATACACAAAGAAATATTACTGGTAGTATTACTATGATAGATACTATAGGCAAAACACAAAACAGTGCTGGTGCGCTTCTATTTACTGCTACTAACGCATCCTCTAGTGTTAACAATAATGGT